>Ga0206679_10003811_pt1 | contig 11411 bp, 6 predicted proteins | sample M110012015metaG_FD_155464 | JGI IMG/M metagenome (GOLD analysis project Ga0206679, IMG submission 155464) | Ammonia-oxidizing marine archaeal communities from Monterey Bay, California, United States - M1 100m 12015 | ecosystem: Environmental > Aquatic > Marine > Intertidal zone | place: USA... | reverse complement strand
CAAGGGAGCGCTTGTCCGGGTTCCGGGCCAGAATACAGATGTTCTCCTTTACAGCTCACCTGGCAGAAAAGACAAGCGTGAAGATATTACCATAAAGGTAAGTTTTGATGGGGCTAAGAGCTGGCCCATAAGGCGCATGGTCCGAAAAGGACCTGGTAATTATACGTGGATGGCTGCAGGTCGTCCGGGAACACCCAGTGAAGGGATGATTTATCTGGTGTCGAATAAGGACTGGATGGCTCGCTTTAATCTCGCGTGGCTACTTGCTGAATAGTTAAGTCTCATTTCCTATGGAAGAGAGAACCATTGACACTAAGAATAAAATTCTATATTCATCGGAGCATGGGGTCCTTGCATCTTAAGAGATTCAATTATTTTTTGATGGCATTAATTTTGGCTTTTCCATCAACAATATTAGCTGCAGAAGATGCCGCTTTGGATCAATATTTTGTAGCTAACGCCGCCTATAACAGAAAACTATATCCGGTTGCAGTCACGCAGTTTCAAACCTTTCTGCAAAGGCACGGGAACCATCCAAAAGCGGACCTAGCACGGAGGGGTCTAGCCCTCAGTCAATATGCGCTGAAACAATATGACAAGGCCATGCCTCAATTTGCTGCACTGTTAGCCAAGCCCAGGCTGGATAAGACAATTAACAGGGAACGATTAATCATGCTGCAGGGTCAATGCATGTTGTTTTCCTCAAAAAAAGACGAAGCTAGGCAGCTCTTTATTGCTCAGCTTAATAATCTTAAAAATCCTATATTTAAGACCGCGGCACTTGCTGCCATTTGTGATATTTCTTTTGGTAAATCTGAATGGGATAAAGTTCTTGAATGGACCAAGAAGCTTTCCGCATCTAAGCCCAGCCCAGACCAAGCCGCTAGGGCTCTATATCAGCAAGGCTATGCTTTTTATCAGACCGAAAAAACTTCCGAGGCCACAGTGCCTCTTAGCAAGGTAGCTCAATTACAGACAATACCTGAATGGAAAACCCGAGCAGCTTTTCTTCTAGGCGAATGTCATACTCTTTTAAAAGAATTTGATAAGGCTGAGCCAGCTTATGCAGCGGCCCTGCCCGGCATGAAGGGAAATGATGCACTGGAATGCCAATACCGGTTAGGGTTCACACGGTTCTTACTATCTAAATATGAGCCCGCGGCGCTCGATTTTGAAGCATATCTTAAAGACGCAAAGCCTGATGCCGAAGGTAAGCCAGCTTCGCATGTTGAAGAATCGAAATTCTACATCGCTAGAAGTTTTCTGGAACGCGAAGATTACAATAAAGCGAACCAAAAATTCAGTCAAATTACCGGAGCCAAAAGCCTGATCGCGGCAAAAGCCAACTTGTGGTGGGCAAGAGTGTTCTCCCGCCAAAATCAGTTTCAAAGATCTGCACAAATTCTCGTTGATGCGATTAAGCGGTTCCCGAATTCACCTGTCATTGATGATATTGAGTTTGACTATGCAAATGCACTTATCAGTCTAAAGAGCCCTGACTGGAAACTGGCCTCTGATGCCCTGTCCCACGTCGAAAGGAGAGGCAAGTTCGGACAGATGCCAGAAGTGATAGCCCAACGCTCGACTTGCCTTCATAAGCTCAAGGACTATAACAACAGCTTACGGTTAGCTGATAGTTTCATTGCTCGATTCAAAGACCATTCACTACTTGGAGATTCTCGTTACATGCGAGCAGAGAACCTGTTCCTTCTTAATCGCAGTGATGAGTCAGCTAAGGCGTATACGGATTTTATAAAGGCACATAAGGTTCATGCGAGTGTGCCTGCTGCTCAGCTCCGCATAGCACAGGTCCATCATCTGGCAAAGCGTTGGGCCCAAGCCCTGCAAAGCGCTCAACCGCTTCTGGCCAAGAAACCAGAAGGTAAACTCTTTACCCAATTATCTTTTTTAGTTGGAGATTGTTTTTTTCGTCAGGACAAGTGGAAAGAATCAATAAAACCATTCGAGAACTTCATTAATGAAAGGGTTGAGATCAATGACAAAAAACAATATAAGGTAAGTGCTGGCCCAAATCTGGACACGGCTCTTATCCAGGTAGCGGTCGCTTATGACCGGACAGAAGACAAAACCAAGGCACTGGGGCACTTACTCACACTTGCAAACCATTATCCTGGAGTTACACCGCACCTTCCTCTTGCTCTTGCCGAGCAAGGTAGGCTCTCTTTCCAGACAGAGGATCTTAAAACAGCAAGAGCGGCACTCCAAAGATTTATCAATGAAGACAAAGCCAATAAGGATCCGTTCAAGGCTGGGGCTCCACAACAACGGCCGCGCGTCATGTATTATCTGGGGTGGGTAAATGCGTCAGAAGAAAAGCATGTGGAAGCGGCAAATTATTTTTCACAGGTTCCCCGTAACCATCCTCTTGCCTCAGATGCCGCACTTCAGCAAGGGATAGCTCTCATCAATGCGGAAAATTTTGAAATTGCCTCAAAGCACTTTCCGCAAATGCTCAATCAATTCAGGGAACATGAGAAATTGTCTCTTGTTGTTTATTATGCGGGGCTTTCCGCTTCCAAACAGAAGGACTGGAACAATGCGGCAAATTATTTTAAGCGCGTCACGGAGAGTCATCCAAAATCTGAATTTGCTGATCAGGCATTATATGAATGGGCTTGGGCAGAGAGAGCCAGGAAAAAAGACAAGGAAGCGGTCCTGCTTTATGAAAAATTACTCGCTACTCATCCGAAGAGTCAGCTCATTGTGAAAGTGCAAAGTGAATTAGCTGAATTGAATTTAGATAGTGGGGCTCAGGAAAAAGTGATCGCACAGCTGACCTCTACACTTAAGGGAATGAAGGATAACTCTCTTAAGGAGCCGATAAGAATTCAGCTTGCCAGTGCCCATTTCAAAAAAGCAGATTACGAAATTGCCGCAGGCATGTTCGAAAAACTTATTGTCGAATACCCAGAATCAAAACTACTTGCATCAATGCTCTTTCAGGCCGGTGAGGCAAGATTTAAATTAAAAGAGACAGTCTCTGCTAGAGATCATTTCGCAGCGTCGGCTAAGGTGTCTGGAATTGATGCGACACTCGCCGAGACAGTCACCATGCGTCTCGGAGAAACGCAGTCTCTTACTGGTCAGCACAACGAAGCTTCGCAGACGTACAGAAATTTTTTAAACCGGTTCAAAGAAAGTAAATGGATTAGAAATGCGCAGTTCGGCCTTGCCTATGCGCTTGAAAATAATAATAACCCGAACGGGGCCATATCGGAGTATCAAAAACTGTTATCAGATGCAAAAATTATCGACCTCTGGACAGTACGGAGCCGATTCCAGACCGGTGAATGTTTTTTCAATTTGCAAAATTATGAAAAGGCAATTGCTGAATTTGTTAATGTAGAAATTAATTTTAAGAAGTACCCGAGTTGGCAAGCAAAGTCCGTACTGGAGGTTGGACGCGTGCTGCTTGCCCAGGACAAAAAAGAAGAAGCCACACAACGTTTCAAAGACGTGATCAATCAATACAGCAAAGAGAAGGCAGCGATCGTTGCCCGACAATATCTTGACGAACTTCGTACAAACTGATCCAATTTATAATTACTAACTGCAATGTACCTTAATAAAAAACACAATCTATTAGACGTTATCCGCTGGCCCAACTTGATGCTGATTTGCATTTTGGTCTTTGTGGCCTTTACCTCATTTGCTTTTGGAGCTGACGTCGGTGAAGGGGCCGGAGAAGATAAAGAAACAATGTTGAGTCTTCTCAAAAAAGGTGGTCCCGTCATGTTTCCACTAGGCATAGCATCAATTTTAGCGTTGGCATTGAGCCTGGAACGATTCATATCACTTAACAAAGAAAAGGTCCTGCCGACCGGATTCTTACAGGGACTAGGACAGGCCTGGAACAGTGATTCGAGTGGCCGTGCCGCTGAACAGTATTGTGATGATTCGGCCGGTGCATGTGGGCATGTTTTCAAGGCAGGTATTCAGTGGCGTAATGAAGGGCATCAGGCAGTCAGTAAGGCCATCGAAGATGCAGGGGCCAAGGAAGCTGAAAAAATGAAACGTAGCTTACGACCCCTTTCAGTAATTGCAGGTGTCTGCCCCCTCCTGGGTCTGCTCGGAACAGTCTATGGCATGATTGATGCGTTTCAGAAAACGGCTGATAGTGGTGGCGCTGCGAAGACAGCAGACCTTGCCAATGGTATCTATCAGGCGCTAGTGAGTACCGCCGCAGGATTAACGATCGCGATTCCTGTTCTCTTGTTATTCCAATGGCTTTCTACCAGAGCAGACAAGGTCATTGACCATATTGATGATGTTGGCACTGAATTTATTGTTACGCATGCTTTAGCTAATTCAGCTCCTGCGGATGATGGTCAGGTGCCCAATGATTAAACTAACGCTTCAGAAGGGACCACATAATGAATTGCCGCCAAAAATCTTCTTCCAACGACGGAGAAATTATCAATATTTCCAGCATGCTGGACGTGATGTTCATTTTGATCATTTTCTTTCTGGTTACTACTACTTTTAAAGAAGAAGAAATTGACCATATGGTGAACCTTCCGGTAGATGCCAAAAATCAGTCATTGACCCAATCGACCGGGAATCTGATTAAGATTAATATTCGTAAGAGTGGTGCCTATGTATTGATGGGAAAACAGGTCACGGAAGAACAAATTTCCGACTGGATGAAGACAGAAGTTGAAAAGAAACCTGATATCAAGGTACTGATCCGAAGTGATCAGGATGCGAAACACCTTTATCTTGCAAATGTCATGTCAATTTGCAGGCACGTCGGTGTTCCGAGAGCCAATATTGCTGTTAAAACCGAGCGTTAATCTGTTGTTGAAATGTCCAGTGCAGAGCCATCTGATCCTGATTCGGAGGAGACTTCGGGGGTCATCTTGGGCCTAACGAAGAAACGTCGCTATAAAATATACGCATGGGGTGCTTTGTTATTGGTTCTCAGTGCAATTGTTCTGACCTGGTCATATCTAAGACCAGAACGGTGGTATACATATACTGATCAGGTAGCGTTCGAACAAGTTGCCAGAGACGTTAAGCCCGGATACGTGGTATGGGATCCTGCTGAGGCCGTCACTGAGGTGATCGGGGCTGAGGGCATAATAGGTCAACCTGCAATTTCTTCAGACGGGGCACGAATGGTTTACGCTGTTACCAACGAACAGGATAATTCCAATATATTTCTAAGAATTTGGGATGGTAATAATTGGGGAGAACCGCGGCCAATGCGGGCCCTGAACAGTCAATTTAATGAAACGACTCCTACACTCAGCGGTAACGGAGAATTACTTTTTTTTACCAGTGATCGTCCCGGAGGTCAGGGAGGTAAAGACGTCTGGGTATCAAAGTGGGACGGCGTTGAATATGCATGGCCGTTGCCGCTCACGGTAAGGGTCAATACACCTTTTGACGAAACTGATCCGGATCTTTCGCCGGACAACATGACACTTTTTTTTGTGTCTAACCGTCCTCACCAAGGCGTTGGTATCAGTGAAAAAGAGGCTGCCGAAGCCGCAGCAGCTGAACAGTTAGCGGACGTTTCAGACCAGAAAGTTGATTTCGAAATCTATTCCGCAGACATTGCTACTGAAACAGCCTTTGAGCTTATAACAGAGCGTCAACTGAGCATGCTGTATTCACTGAGGGAAGGGGCCTTAGCGGATAAAAGTGTTATGTCTAAGCTCGGCGGATCAGAGTCCAGTGAAAGTGCCGTTGAAAAGGCCCTCGCCTATCTTGCTAATTTGCAGGAAGAGGATGGAAGATGGGACATCGGTAAATCCGGCGGGCAGGCAGGCCATGACGTTGCGGTAACTTCTTTCAGTTTATTGGCCTTTTATGGAAGAGGCGAGCGGCATGATAAGAAGTGTAAATATCAGGAGAAAGTGAAACTTGGCTTGGACTGGTTACTTGGTCAGCAGAACGTTGCTAGCGGAGACCTTCGCGGGGATAGTCCAAAAAATAATGCGATGTATGATCACGGCATCGCGGCCCTTGCATTGGTTGAAGCTTATGGCGTCACGAAAGATAGTGAATTAAAGCCAAAGGCACAGGCGGCAATTGACTTTATTGTTGAGTCCCAACACGAAGAAGGTGGATGGCGATACAGGCCAAAGGAGCGTGGTGACCTTTCAGTGACTGGGTGGATGGTCATGGCCCTGGCAAGTGCAAAGATGTCAGGAATTGCAATTCCTCAAAGCACTTTGGACGGGGTAGAAAACTTTCTTGAGATAATTAGTGGAGGCAAGGACGGCGGGTCTTACGGATATACCGACTCTCCTGGAAAGGGTAATTCGGGAAAAAACGCAATGAATGCTGCAGGATTTTTCTGTGCTCAACTCAATGGAGCTTCATCAAATGCGGCAAAGGCCTTCGAGTCATCCCTCATAATCGACAAGACCGGATTTCAGATGAATGACATTTATTACGTATACTACGGAACATTGGCCGCCTATCAGCATCAGGGACCAGTGTGGAGGAAATGGCTGGAAAAAATGCATTCTGAATTCCTTAAAACTCAACAACCTGACGGATCATGGCCGGTAGGGGGAGGTCATGGCGGACAAATGGGTAAGGTCATTGTCACGGCCCTCGTCGCATTGTGCCTAGAAGCACAATATCGTTACACGCCACTTTATGGACTCGGTTTTGAACCTGACCCGAAAGGACCAAATCCGAATGTCCTTGATAGTAGATCATTGCCGAAGGATCCAATTTTTCGCCATGCTAAGCACTTGAAGGAGTTTAGTTCTCCGTCTGATGAAATGGCTCCTGTAATCACCGATCATGGTGATTTTATTTATTTTACCTCAGCCCGTGAGGGTGGGTTCGGAGGGTCGGACATTTACCGATCCCGTATCAGCGGAGAAGTATCATCGTTTCCTGCTAATCTGGGAGAAGAAGTTAATAGTAAGTTTAATGAAACGAATCCTGCAGTTCGTATGGCCGGATTTCATTTACTGTTTAATTCTGATCGGAAGGAAAGCATTTCATCTTTGTATGGAACAAAGAGTAAGAGAGTCATGATGCGTTATGATTACTCCAATATGCCGTCCATGGCCTGGGTAAAAAGTAATCTCGTGTTGTTGGGCAGTGCATTGATTCTCTTTGTTCTTTTCATTTTCTTATTGATTAGAGCATTCAAGAGATCCCGAAACGTTGCGGAGGAGAATGATTCGCTAAATCAGGCAAGTGCCAATTAGCGGTAAAAATAATGAGTTCTGGTAAAAAGAAAGCAAAAAGGATGAAAGGCAGAAAGGCTCGGTTCCTTTTTGCATTCATCAGTCTTGTCGTTTTTGCGGGGCTATCATCCGTTATATGGAAGAAACTCAAAGCCGATGTCTGGGCATATTTTGCTGATGAAGGGGGCAATACTATCGATGTCGAAGAAAACAAAGTTCGCAGAATCTTATGGCAGGATCCAAAACAAAACCTTTTCAGTGAAAGAACGATCGCTCCAGATGCGGAAGAGGCGGATAGTATTAATGCGGCAAATTATAGGCTCGAAGCTACTTTTTCCCCGAACGGGACATCCATGGTCTTTGTGCGTCCTACCAATGATGACAGAGGCACGGATCTGTTCTTGTCGGTCTGGAACGGACGCACATGGTCTGTCCCAGAACCTATTGGAGAACTAAACAGTCAGAAAAGTGAGAGGGGCCCTGCCTTTTCTAGGGATGGTAGCTTTCTTTATTTTTCTTCTAACAGAGAAGGAGGAAAAGGCGGATATGATATTTATGTGTCCCGTAACGAAGGAATCAGATGGAGTGCTGCTCAGTTATTAAATGAAACCATTAACACGCTCAAGGATGAGCTCGGACCGGCTCCTTCGGAGGACGGTCAAAGGCTATTTTTCTCATCCAACAGGAAAGGGGATAAGAATGATATTTATGTTGCAAGAAAAGTTACCGATTCTGATCCTTCAGAGACTCCTGAAGTGACAGAAAAGGTCTTTCCTTTTCCAATATTTTCAGATGTTGAAGCTGTTAACGATATTAACTCTGAGTCGGAAGATTTACAGGCATCACTGACACGACGCGGTAACCATATCTTTCTTGCCTCGGACAGAGACCGGGACCAGAAAAAAGGATTCAGTGTTTATCTGAGCCGAGTTGTGAATGGCCAGGAATTTCCACCGGAGAAGATCGACCTTTATATGGAAACGGGTGATGCAACGGATCCGGCCATACGAATGGAAGGGTTCGATTTGCTTTTCAGCACGGATCTTAATGTGGAAGAATCTATCGAGAATGATGATTCGAAGCGTTACAGGCTTTACCGTTCCACGACACGAGAAGTTTTTGGATTCACTGATCTGACATCTTGGGAAAAATTCAAGGAGCTAATGAATAAAATCATTTGGTGGATACTGCTAGCCATTGCAGCTCTAATAGGTCTCATTTATCTGCTAGAGCATTGGCGCGACATTAGTACCCTCTACCACAAGTGCTTGGCGGGGTCTGCCATTATCCATTTACTGGTACTCTTACTCATGATGGTTTGGCTCATAAGTAAGGAATTTAGTTCTGGGGGAGAAGTTCAGGCTCCTGAAATTGCAATCAGTATTGATGCTTTAGCGCAGGAAGAACTTGCTCTTGAAAGTACCCCCGAAGAAGCACAGATCGCCGAGAGTTCTGTCGCTTTACTAACGGATAAACTTGAAAGCGATTTTAAAATTCCGGTCCTTGAACCACAGAAAAATATTAAAACCAACCCAATTGTCGCAAGCACCAGTAAAACTTCACTCATCACAGATGTTCGAGCCTCAAAGGAGAACGCTGCAACGACTGACGAACCCTTAACGAATCCCAAAAACATTACACCGATCCTTGTCACTTTACCTGAAACGTTACTGCCGGAACCGGAAAGCCCGGAACTTGACGAACGCGACCCCGTTGAGGCTCAAAAGGTCGTAGAGCCGGCAAATCCATTAACAGACCTTTTCCGTCCCACGGAATTTGTTCCACAAGTTGAAACAGAAAAAACAAATGAAAAGGCTGAACTTACCAACGCTGCTTCAGAATCGAGCACAGAAACGGATCAAATCGAACCCGGGGACGCGACGGCAGAAACAAAAGATACTGAGGGAGAATTGATAGTGGCTCATAGGGGCCTCGAAGCAAAAGATCAGGCTCCTCCACTTGATGGTTCCGGAACATTAGCATCCTTGAGCTTAAAGTTACCAGGATCGGACCCTGAGACTGACCCGCTCCTTCCAGGAAAATTAGAGACACCAAAAAAATCAATCGACCCTAATGCATTCACTAAAATAATGCGTAAGCAACGGGGAAGGCCTTCACTTGAGACGATCGAACAACTCGGAGGATCTGACGCGACGGAACGTGCCATTCTCAATGCCCTTGAATGGCTAAGCCGTAACCAGGAGCCTAATGGCCGGTGGGACACTAAGAAGCATGGAGGGAATGGTGCCTATGATATGGCCAGCACTGGGCTCGCACTGCTCTGTTATTATGGTTGGGGCGCAAGTCACAATGCGGGTGGTAAGTACCGGAACAATGTCCGTAAAGGAATCGAATGGCTCGTTTCCCAGCAAAAAGAGAACGGAGATCTGCGAGGCGGCGGCCGCATGTATTGCCATGGCATTGCTGCCATAGCACTTTGTGAAGCTTACGGAGTGAGTAAGGATGAGAAGCTTCGGGAACCTGCCGAAAAAGCTATCAATTTAATCCTAGCAGCACAGAGTCCAACGAAGGGGGGATGGAGATATGATGTTAGGCCCGGAGATTCCGACACTTCTGTAACGGGGTGGCAGTACATGGCCCTGCACAGTGCCCTGATGGCAGGAATTGAGATAGAGGAAAAAGTTTTCACTAATGCGCAAAGATGGTTCGATCATGCAGGGGGCGGAAGGAATGGAGGAATGTACGGATACACAGGACCCGAAAAGAACAAACCTGCGATGGTTGCAACGGGAATGTTCTGCAGACAGCTCGATCTTGCGGCCCCGACCGAACCTCGGATGGCAGAAAGTGCGGAGATACTAAAAATGCGACAAATCAATGTGCGTAACCCGGATTATTATTATCTCTATTATGGTACGCTCGCTCTTTACCAGCACCAGGGGCCGATCTGGACAGACTGGAACGAACGGATAAAGGAAACCTTACCACTTTTACAAAAAAAGAACGGTTCAGAAAAAGGGAGTTGGGATAATAGTGCAGCTCATGCTGCTGCTGGAGGTCGTGTCGTTTCAACGACACTCGCGACTCTGAGCCTCGAGGTCTATTACAGGTTGTTACCAATGTATGGTTTTCGTAATAAAGATGCCAAAGCACCAGCTAGGAAAATTAAAGGAGCTAACGGTTAACCTTTTTTTCTCGCGTTGAAATTCTCCTTGTCCGTTTGCTTGACGGTTCCCTGCCTTCCTGTTCCGTACAAGTTGTGGCTCTACTTCTTGCCGCCCTTCATTTCACGAACCCAAACGTTGCGGAAGCGTACATCCTGACCATGCTCCTGTAGTTTGAAGCCTCCAAGCGCTGAAGTGATCTTGATTCCGCCGTTAGCTTTTTTGATCTGGACATTGTCGTGCACTTTTACGCCGTTCCACCACACCGTGGCCCGAGCTGGCTCAATCATCTTGTCGCCGTTCCAGCGTGCAGCCTTGGAGATGAAGTGGAAGGAGTGCCATTGACCATTGGGTCGCCAGGCGTTCGTGTCTGGTACGCGCTCCATGCAAAACGCAGCAATACCGTGAGGTCCAATTTTCCAGTTGTAGGGATCCTTCGTGTCATTACCTTTCGGTGATTCAATCTGGATCTCGTAACGGTTATGAAGGTAAATGCCGCTGTTGGAGTAACCTTCAAGCGAATCGTCACCACGCTTGCCGCACAGGACAAAGTCAACGTGACCCTCGAAGTCCCTGTATTTCTTCTTGGTGACCAGGTCGTGTGTTCCCCAGCTCTTACCGCCGTTGGTCATCAATACTTTCGTGTCATCCGTGGGGCTCTTGACCAGTGACCAGGTGATCTTCATTTCATTCTTCGGCCACATTTCCCAGTTGGAGTCGATCGATTTCTGTGTCCCGTCAAAGAGGATGTCCGCTCCTTCTGGTGCCTTGGTGCCGGCATCTTTCGTCTTGTCGTAACCTGGCTTATTTTGCGACTGAGTTGCTTTCGGCTCGGCGCTCGCTGAGTGCATGAGCGCAAAGAGAATAAGAACGGCGATTTGTTTGGTGGTGTTCATGAATTTCAATTGGGATGACATTTGTAATAATGTTAAAATTGGTTCGGATTAGTTAAAACAATAAAAATAAAGTGTTTATATGCTTAAAAAATAGGACAAATAGCTATGGCTAGCCTTTTTTGCTGGCGAGGAAACTCACTAGCGAAGCAAATTCACTTATGCTAAGTGAATTTGCAAGTCCCTGAGGCATCATGGAAATTTTAAGTTCAGTG
>Ga0206679_10003809_pt1 | contig 11415 bp, 9 predicted proteins | sample M110012015metaG_FD_155464 | JGI IMG/M metagenome (GOLD analysis project Ga0206679, IMG submission 155464) | Ammonia-oxidizing marine archaeal communities from Monterey Bay, California, United States - M1 100m 12015 | ecosystem: Environmental > Aquatic > Marine > Intertidal zone | place: USA... | reverse complement strand
CATGGAGGACCATCAGGTAAGAGCTGAGAAATATGCGAAACTTAGCGCTAAGAAATCCTTTTCAGAGGGAGCAAAGGCATTTTTTTTAAAACCCATCTTAAGTGCGATTGCGAAATACATTACTATTTTGGTTTTTAAAAAAGGATTTTTAGACGGTTATTTAGGGTTTAAAATAGCATTGATAAGCGCAAAATCAACCCGAATAAAATATAAAGAGCTCATTAGACTTAATAAGAACAATTAGGTAATTTGATTCTGAAATACTATGAGCAACTTGTTTATATCTGTAGTTAGAAGTCATCTATTTTTGTCCTTCAGCAGTTTTGTTTTTTTATTAGGGCTGTACAGTAAAAGTGAAAATTCTCTTTTATATGCTCTAATGATTTCTTCTGGAATAATAGGGATGTACAACGGACACAGATTATGGAAATTCAGACAAAGACAGCTGCCTGAAGACGTCTATCAATGGACATCAAAGTATAAGAGGACACTTTTATTTCTTTCTTTATTTGCGCTGACCATATCTATGGGCATATATGGTCTTTTTTTCAGCGATTTTATTTTTCAGAACCTTTTGACACTGATTTGTGTACTCATTAGTGTTTTTTATGTAAAACGAATCAGGCGATTTTCATTAAGGGATATTCCTTATTTAAAGGTTTGGTTTGTCATCGCTATTTGGTATTGTCTGTTTTTTGTGTTCCCCTTTCTTTTCTTTGGAGCAAGTCCACCCTGGATTAGCGGCATTCTCTTGTTAATCATAATATTAATACCGTCAGATATTAAAGACATTTATTACGATCGGAGTGAACTGAAAACCATACCACAGGTCTTAGGCGTTAGCTTTTCATTAAGGACCATACAGGGGATTATTTTTCTTGCGCTTATTTTTCTACTACTTCCAGTAGAGCGCGTTCAAGATCCGGAACCGTGGATTATTGGGTTCACCTACTTCTTATTGCTAACCATTTTTTATCTGAGAATAGGATATAGGTACTTTTTTGTATTTGCGGATGCCAGTTTTTTATTAATTGGACTTTCGGCACTATTTTTGACTTAAAGGAGAAATTAAAAAGACCGGGTATTTACCCGGTCTTTACTGTTTCGTTAAAAACATTGAATTATGAAAAAAGTGTTAAAAACCAAAAATATGGAAGTGTTTTCTCCAAATTTTAAATGATTTAATGCAATTATTATGCCAAAAATTAAATCAATTCACCAATTCACATGGAAATATCCATCCATGTTGATAAATATGGTTTTATTGGATAAATCACAATAGCTATATTTACACACTGAAAAGCAAACATGGAGTACAATTTTAGAGAAATAGAGCAAAAATGGATATCCTTTTGGAAAGAGAACAATAGTTATCTCGTTAAGGAAGATTTATCCAAAGAAAAATATTATGTACTTGATATGTTTCCTTACCCTTCTGGTGCCGGCTTGCATGTCGGACATCCTCTGGGATATATTGCTTCGGATATTATTGCCAGGTATAAGAAATTAGAAGGGTTCAATGTCCTACATCCGATGGGCTATGATTCTTTTGGCTTGCCAGCAGAGCAATATGCGATACAAACCGGTCAGCATCCATCAGTAACTACAGACATTAACATTAAGCGCTATCGGGAACAGCTGGATCAATTGGGATTTTGTTATGATTGGTCTCGACAGGTGAAAACATCTTCTCCCGAATACTATAAATGGACGCAGTGGATTTTTAAGCAATTATTTAACTCCTATTATAATCTAAATTCAAACTGCGCACAAAATATCGAAAAATTAATAACTCATTTTGAATCAGAAGGCTCTATTAATTCCCATGCATATGGAGATGAGCATAGCGCATTTTCTGCTGAGGAATGGTCCCATTATAGTACAGACCAAAAAGAAGAAATTCTCCAGTGCTACAGATTGGCTTATTTATCAGAATCATTGGTTAATTGGTGTCCGGAATTGGGAACAGTACTTGCTAATGATGAGATTTCGAATGGTCTTTCCATCCGTGGTGGTTTTCCTGTCGTGCAAAAAGTGATGCGTCAGTGGTCAATGCGAATTAAAGCTTATGCAGATAGACTACTAAATGATTTGGAAAAAATTGACTGGAGTGATGCTTTAAAGGAACAACAGCGAAACTGGATTGGAAAATCAAAAGGAGCTTCCGTTATTTTTAAAGTGGCAAATACTGAAGGGGAGGAAATAGAAGTTTTTACAACCAGACCAGATACGATTTATGGAGTGACTTTTATGGTGTTAGCACCCGAGCATGAACTGGTACTGAAAATTGCAAGTGCTGATCAAGGTGATAAAGTAAAATCATATATTGAAAAATCGTCGCATAAATCAGAAAGAGAACGACAAGCTGATGTCAAAAATTGCACAGGTGAATTTACTGGCGCATTTGCGATTCATCCATTTACAGGAGCAGAGATTCCTATTTGGATTGGGGATTATGTGCTTTCTTCCTACGGAACGGGAGCAGTGATGTCTGTCCCGTGCGGTGATCAAAGGGATTATCTATTTGCGAAACAGTTTGACATCGATATTGCAAATATATTTTTAAATACAGATATTTCGGAAGCTGCGTATGAAGAAAAATCGGGAAAACTAATTAACTCGGATTTTTTAGACAATCTTGATGTAGATAAAGCAATAGAAGTTGCTATTGAAGAAATTGAAAAAAGAAATATTGGATATGGCAAGGTGAATTACAGACTAAGAGATGCTGTTTTTTCTCGACAAAGATATTGGGGAGAACCTTTTCCTGTATATTATAAGAACAACACACCATATATCATTGAAGATGATAAATTACCCATTCAGTTACCAGAGGTAGACAAGTATCTTCCAACTGAGGATGGAGATCCCCCTTTGGCCAGGTCAGACAAAAGTAGATGGAGCTATTTTCAAGGAGATAGAATGGATTACAATACCATGCCTGGATGGGCCGGCAGCTCTTGGTATTTTTTAAGATATATGGATGCAAATAATCAAAGGGAATTTGTAGCCAAGGAAAAAGTGGATTACTGGAAAAATGTGGATTTATACATAGGAGGGAGTGAACACGCTACAGGCCATCTGCTCTATTCCAGATTCTGGACAAAATGTTTATACGATTTAAAATTGATTCCATTTGATGAACCATTTAAGAAATTAATTAATCAGGGAATGATTCTGGGGAGGAGTAATTTTGTGTATAGAATTAATGGAACAACTACTTATGTATCTAAAGGAAAAATGGCAGAGCATGAGACTACACCATTACATGTCGACATTTCATTAGTGGAACATGACATTCTCAATCAGAAGAAATTCAAAGAATGGAGACCAGAATTTAAAGATGCAGATTTTATTTTAGAGGAAAATGGAGATTATTTGTGCGGATGGGAAATAGAAAAAATGTCAAAGTCAAAATATAATGTACAGTCTCCCGATGAGCTGATTGAGGAATATGGAGCAGACACATTACGTATGTATGAAATGTTTTTGGGTCCTATAGAACAAAGTAAACCCTGGGACACGAATGGAATAACAGGAGTACATAATTTTCTTAGAAAGTGCTGGCGTTTGTATTGCAATTCTAATGGCGATAGTATAGTTACTGATACGCCTCCAGGTCAGGAATCCTTGAAAACATTGCATAAGACCATAAAAAGAGTTCGAGAAGACTTAGATCGCTATTCATTGAATACTTGTGTGTCCTCTTTTATGATTGCTGTGAATGAATGGACAGATCAAAAATGTCATTCTAAAGAGATATTAGAGGAGTTTCTTCTATTAATGGCACCATATGCTCCTCATTTTTGTGAGGAATTATGGGAAAAACTGGGAAATCCCGCAGGTACGATTTTTCAGGGGTCGTATCCCAAATTTTTAGAAAAACATCTGCATGAAGATAGCTACGAATATCCCGTATCCTTTAACGGGAAAATGAGGTTCAAGGTTAAATTGTCTTTGTCATTGAATCAGCAGGAGCTTCAGCAGGAGCTCGAAAAAATGGACCTTACAAAAAAGTGGCTCGATGGTAAAACGCCAAAAAAGGTGATTATTGTGCCTGGAAAAATTGTAAATTTTGTGGTCTGATGGACAGGCCCATTAATTCCTTTAAAAACAAGTCGATTCTTTATTTGTGTGTGCATCACAATATGTTTTAAATTTGCCCCATGGACATTTCAAGTGCGGAATTTTTAATTTCCAATACGACATACACAAAATGTCCGGCAGATCATAAACCGGAATTTGCATTTATTGGCCGCTCCAATGTGGGCAAATCTTCTTTAATTAATATGCTGACAGGAAATAAGAAGTTGGCAAAAACCTCTTCAACCCCGGGAAAAACGCAGCTCATTAATCATTTTACAATAAATAATGAATGGTATCTGGTTGATTTACCTGGATATGGATACGCAAAGGCTTCAAAAAAGAGTAGAACGAGCTGGGAGAGGTTTATTTCTGAATATTTATTACATAGAGCTTCTTTACTTTCCACTTTTGTTTTAATTGATTCGCGTCTTGAACCTCAAAAAATTGATCTGGAATTTATGAACTGGTGCGGTGGAAAAGGGATTCCTTTTTCCATCGTCTTTACTAAAACGGATAAACTATCAAGCTCGGCATTACAAAAAAACCTTAAGGTCTACAAAAAAGAAATGCTGAAACACTGGGAAGAATTGCCACCAGTTTTTATTACATCGAGTCAGTCAAAACTGGGAAGAGAATCCGTGCTAAATTATCTTGATGAGGTATTGTCGGCTTTTCGGGCTTCTCGTACTTGAAAAAACACCCTGAAATCCCTATTTTTGCTAAAATTATGGGAAGAGCATTTGAATATAGACGTGCAGCGAAAGAAAAGCGCTGGGATAAAATGTCCAAAATATTTCCGAAGCTGGGAAAGGCCATTACTTTGGCTGCAAAAGAAGGAGGGATCGATCCGGATACAAATGCTAAGCTGAGAACGGCGATACAAAACGCCAAATCGGAAAACATGCCGAAGGATAATATTGAGGCAGCGATTTCCAGATCTATTCAAAAGGATACAGCTCTTTTTAGTGAAATGAACTATGAAGGCAAAGGACCTCATGGAGTATTGGTTTTTGTGGAATGTGCCACGGATAACCCCACCAGAACCGTTGCTAATGTGAAATCCTATTTCAATAAGGCGGGAGGAGGGATTGTTCCCAACGGGTCCCTGGAATTTATGTTTCAGAGGAAAAGTGTTTTTGAACTGAAAATACCGGAAGGTCAAAACCTTGAAGAGCTAGAGTTTAATTTGATAGATGCGGGAATTGAGCAGATGGAAGTTGTTGATAATCTTTTATTTATTTATGGAGATTATACCGCTTTTGGATCCATAGCCAAAGCCCTTGAAGAGATGCAAATTGAAGTGCAGAAATCAGGTTTAAAACGATTCCCTTCTTCACCAGTAGAATTTAGTGAAGAACAGCTTGTTGATATTGAAAAAATGCTTGATAAAATTGAAGATGATGATGATATACAGCAGGTATTCACCAACATCGCATAAAATTCCTTAAGAAAATGTATACTAAATCTCTTTTAAATCAGTTATAATTAGACATTTGTTATGTTGAAATTGAGACTATTTACTGGAATTTGTCTGTTAGGACTGGTTTTTTCCTGTTCTACAGAAAAGAATGCTTTTTTGAATCGAACATATCATTCAACAACTGCAAGGTATAATGGATATTTTAATGCCAAAGAATTATTAGATGCCTCCCTGGTTACCTTTTACAGTTCCAAAAAAGATAATTTTTATGAAATCTTGCCTGTAACACTTTTGCCTAACGAGGAGGAGGCAAAAGGGATGCATTCTGCCATTGACACAGCTATAGCCAAATGTTCAAATGTAATAAAGAACCATAGCATGCCTAATACAGAAGACATGTATTACAAGGATGTGGAGCACAATAAATGGATTGATGAAAACTGGATAACTATAGGTAGAGCTTTATATTACAAAAGGGAATATGGCAAGGCAATAAATAACTTTCAGTTTGTAAAAAGACTATTTGCAAAAGACCCTTCTTTTTATGTTGCTAAGCTATGGATTGCCAAAATCCATATAGAACAACGTGCTTTTGCTGATGCTAAGCTTAGTCTTGACGAACTGAATTCGATCTCTCTTGAGCAAAGGGAAAAATCTTTTAGGGATTTTATTCCTTTTATGAAAGATAAATCTGAAGATAATGAGGACGTTCCTGAGATAAGTAAAAAGCTTCAATTTGATATTTATAAATCCTATGCGGATCTGGCCATTAAGCGTAAAGATTACCCGATAGCTATTGAAGGTTTGCACTCGGCCATTGATAAATGTCCTACTCCAAGGGAAAAAACCCGCCTTCATTTTATTTTGGGTCAGCTATATCAAAAAAAGAATGTACTGGATTCGGCACGACTGCACTATACAAAGGCTCTAAAGTCATCAGCTCCCTTTGAAATAGCATTTAATGCCCGATTAAACAGAGCTATTTGTGGAGGAGGGGATAAGCTGAGCAAGGATTTGAAAAGAATGCTGAAGGATGCAAAAAATGCTCCGTATAAGGATCAAATTTATTATGCCCTGGCCAACTTGGAGATTAATAGGGGAAATACAAAACTCGGGAAAGTCTATTTAACAGAATCTGCATTTTATTCCAATGGAAATGCACGTCAAAAAGCCATGTCTTATGAAAAGCTGGGAGATTTGAGTTACAATGAAAAAAACTATGTATCTGCACAAAAATATTATGATTCCTGTTCAAGATTTATTCCCGAAGGATATCCAAATGGGGATCAGATAAAAAACAAGGCCGTGAAATTGGCGGATCTTGTTACTGCGATTGAGACAGTAATTTTTGAGGATAGTGTAGAGAGAATTGCGCTAATGGAAGAGAATGAAAGGGAGGAATTTCTAAAAGAGACCCTGAAGCAGATGAAAAAAGAGGCACAAAAAAGAAAAGAAATGGAAGCTGCCAAGCTACTTGCACTACAGGAGCAGAACAATGCCAATTCGAATTCTACAAAGAAATCAGTTTTCACCAATCCAAAGCTCCGAGAGGAAGGGTATGAAGAATTCAGGAAAGCATGGGGCCCAAGAGACAATGAGGACCACTGGAGGAGGAGTGAAAAGATGATTTTTGTCAATAATGAAAATGAAAATTTAGATTCTACATTGACGGATTCACTGCTGACAGAAGATATAGGTATTGACTCACTCACCGTTGATGATTTAAGAAAAGACATTCCACTTACTGATAGTGCATTTGCTGTCTCAGAACTGAAGCTATTTGAAGCGCTCTATAAAAGTGGAGTCCTGTATAAGGAAATATTAAATGAAAAAGAGCTGGCCCACATTCAATTTGAAAGAGTTCTTGAAAAAAATAAGAGAAACCTGACCGATCTGTCTTCTGCATTTCAGCTTTACAAGCTTAATGAAGTGAAGGGAAATAAAAAGCTATATGCGGATCATATTTTGAAATATTACCCTGGATCAGATGCAGCAAAATACTTAAAGGATCCAGACTTTTATGTAAAACAGAAAGAATCTGAAAAGGAGGATGAGGCGGCATATATTGCACTTGTTGAACGATATTATAATAAGGAATATCAGCTGGTTGCGGACTCATCGAATAAAATTATACTCGAAGATGAAACGAATGCATATAGAGCGGGATACTTGCTTTTAAATGTATTTGCAATGGGTCAGCTCACTGAGAACAAGGAAGAACTCGAGCCATTGATAAACCGCGTGATAGAGGAGAAGCCTGGGACGGAGCAAGCGGAAATTGCTCAAAACCTTTTGGATATATTAAAAAACGGGTATTCAGAAAATGATTCCATTAATTTTGATCCTGATTATATCTATACATACAACGATTCTGAGAAACATTTTATCATTGTGTTATTGGACCTTGAAGAAGAGGAGGAAGATGATGACCTAAAGTATGCAGTTACGGCATTTAACTCAAAAAAGCATAGAGGAAGAAAATTTAAAGTCAGCTCCAATCTTACAGTGAACAAAACACCATTCATTCTGGTAAAGGAATTTGAAAATATTAAATCGGCCCAGGAATACATCAATTCGTACAAGGCGGGGTATGAAATTTTGGATGAATTTCAGAATAATAAAATTTACTCAATTGGAAGAGAAAACCTTAAAATTCTCATAGAAACTTCTAATTTTGAAGAATATAAATCGTTTTTCAATGATTTTTATTAAATTACTATGTTAAAAAGTAAAGAAATATTTAGTTCTAATATGGCACATTCATCAGATCAAGACTGCAACTTAATAATTGCAGGGACAAGAATAACGGGAGATATTCTATCCGATAATAACATTCTCATTGAAGGAGAAATCAATGGAAACATCGACTGTAAAGGAAAGGTCACTATAGGTGATTCTGGAAAAGTTAAGGGCAATATCAGCTGTTTTACATCAGAAATTTTCGGTACCATTGAAGGAGAAATAAAGGTGGAAGACGTTCTCAACCTAAGAGATACATCCAGAATTTATGGAAATATCTTTACCACAAAACTTAAAATAGACGAAGGAGCAATATTTGAAGGTAGCTGTAAAATGTCTGCAGCTGTTCCGGAACCGCAATCAACATTGGTATCTGATCTTTTAGAAGAAGATATAGAACAAGAAGAAGATATTTTGGAAGAATGAAAAAAGGTTCTTCTCAATGGAAGGGAAACATGTATATAAGATTTTCTTCCATTGGAATTCAAATGGGGCTCATCATCTTTTTGTTTTCCTGGCTTGGTGTGTATTTAGATGAACACTATTCTAACGAGACGCCCTGGTTTACTCTTGTTTTATCTTTACTTGGTGTAATAGGATCAATGGTTCTCATCATCAGAGCCGTCACCAAATTGAATAAAAGAAATGATTCTACAAATACTTAGGAAGCATATTGCTTTATTGGTCTTAATCACATGTAGTTTTATTATTACCTCTCTTTTTGTTCAACGAATAAGCTTGTTTTATAACCTGCTGAACTCAGGAGTATTAATAGCGATTTTCCTGTTTAGCTGGGGTATAGTCAATTATAAAAGAAAGGAATTTGCTACGCGAGTAGTGGCAAATTATCTCATTATGACCACATTTCGATTTTTGACCTTTATAGTATATGTACTTGTTTTGTTGAGCTATAAAGTGGATAAAGCAGTTGTTTATCAGGCTTTAATAGTTTGTGTCCTATTATTAATTCTTCAAACCATCCAATTAACAAAAGGGCAGTCACAAACGTCTTAAAAATCGACTAAATAAACTCGCGAGGGAGTCAAAGGAGCTAAAGGAGAGATTCTCATAGGTGTCATAAATGTCGTGGTAGTTTTTGTTTTCTCCCATCGTGTAAATAAAGAAGGACCGCACTCCTTTTTCTGTAAAAAAGTAATGGTCCGAATTTGCGGCCTTTCCTCTTGCTTTGACCACAGGAACAGCTTTCGTCCTTCGATTCATCTTTTGAAGGAGCTTAAATTCTTTTGTGAAAACCCTGCCGTTGACGGCCGTAATACCTTCTTCACCACTTCCCATTATATCCAGGTTAAGTAAAAATCGAACTGTAGCCACATCACATAAAGGATTTTCGGACATGTGTTTTGAGCCGAGGAGTCCAGCTTCTTCTCCAGCAAAGGCAACAAGAAGAACATTGTATCTTTTCAATGGCCTGGATTTTATCATTTCTCCAAGCTGAAGAAGCATGGCTACACCACTGGCATTATCATTTCCACCGGGAAAATAAGTTTGTGACCCCATTCTTCCTAGGTGATCATAATGAGCGGTGAGCATGATTGTTCCTTTGGCTTTCTTTTTAGCTGGGATATGACCAACAACATTGTTCGATTCATAATTAACTAAATGCTTATTGTGAAGGTGGATTTTAATATTCTGTTGATCCGCATATAACGAGTCGAAAGCACTTTTTTTCATTTGAATATACAAACGGTCGTTTGCTTTAGATCGGACAGACCACGTAAACTTATTGTTAACCAATTCAATAACATCATAATATTTTGATACGTTTTGGGCCACCTGATGAGCATAAATAGAAAGGCTGTCTTCAGTAACATTATTATCTATGACATAGAGCGTTTCATTGTCATAATCGCTCCACATAGGAGCATCCCAATCTTCTTCAAACAACTTCCTCATGTCCATAACTTCAATGTGTTTAGGGTCAAAGTTTCTTGCTCCTTTACACCTGGTATCCATACAGGTTCCATTTGAAGTTGGATCTATAATATAATCCACCCCTGGTCTAAGGACTTCATTGTTTATATGAATTGAACAGCTGTCGGGAAATGTATTCACCTGGAGATTAAATGGCTGAAAATACCCTGAAGACAGGGAATCTATATCCAAGCGATTCATTTGCTCTGCAATGTACTCCGCCGCGATTGAATCTCCTCCATTCACATATCCTCTTCCATGAAATTGGGGCGAGCACATTTTTTTTGTGAAGCTTCTAAAGTCGAATTTGTTTTGTGCTAAAGGATAATGAACGATGAACAAGAATAGAAGACAAAAAAGGGATCTCATATGTGAATTATTTACTCTTTATAAAAATACTCATTCAAGTAATTTGGAATTAAGTTTTTAGATCAATTTTCGACAAAAACTATCCTAAAAGTTGTTATCTTGGTATTAATTGAAGTGGATTTCTTCAAATAAAAGTATTTTTGCCTTATTATATACAAATCACGAAAATAATTTATGTTTTTAGAGCAATTTCCTTTGCAGAAAAAGTCAAATGGCTGGATTGAGGTAGTTTGTGGCTCCATGTTTTCAGGAAAAACAGAGGAGCTTATAAGAAGATTGAGGAGGGCAGAGTTTGCCAATCAGCAGTTGATATTGTTCAAACCAAAAATTGACAATCGATACAGTAAGAAAAACGTAGTAAGCCATAGTGGAAATGAATTTGAAGCTGTTTTGGTTGAAAATTCCACCGAAATTATGCAGCATTTAGACAAGCACATGGTGGTGGCTATTGATGAGGCTCAGTTTTTTGACGATGGAATTGTAGGAGTATGTGAGGTGCTTTCAGCCAAAGGAATTCGAGTTATTTTAGCCGGTCTGGATATGGATTATACCGGAAAGCCATTTGGTCCGATGCCTTCCTTACTTGCTGTTGCGGAATACGTGACTAAGGTTCATGCTATATGTGTTTCCTGTGGTAATTTGGCGCAATTCTCGAATAGAACAGTGGCCGAAACAAGTCAGGTACTTGTAGGTGCAGTTGAAAAATACCGACCATTGTGTCGGGCTTGTTTTACGAATACAGAATCTTGAAAATCAATATTACTTTAGAGAAGCTGGCCCAGATCATTCATGGTGAGATTAATGGTGCAATCAAAGATGCATCAGTTCATTCTGTTGCCTATGATACCAGATTGATTCAGTCTGGAGAA
>Ga0206679_10003808_pt1 | contig 11417 bp, 9 predicted proteins | sample M110012015metaG_FD_155464 | JGI IMG/M metagenome (GOLD analysis project Ga0206679, IMG submission 155464) | Ammonia-oxidizing marine archaeal communities from Monterey Bay, California, United States - M1 100m 12015 | ecosystem: Environmental > Aquatic > Marine > Intertidal zone | place: USA... | reverse complement strand
ACCGTTTTGCTTTAAAACGTTTAATAGTGTGATCACGATTCTAGAACCTGATGATCCAAGAGGATGACCTAGAGCCACTGCCCCACCGTTGACGTTTACTTTGGCTGGATCAAGGTTGAGCTCTCTTGAGTTGGCTATACCAACTACAGAAAAGGCCTCATTCAATTCCCAGTAATCTATGTCATCATTAGACAATCCTGCATTTTTCAATGCCTTTGGAACTGCTAAGGATGGCGCCATTGTGAACCACTCAGGAGCTTGAGCAGCATCAGCAAAACTTACAATCTTCGCCAAGGGCTTGATGCCCATAGCATCCGCTTTGTCCTTACTCATCAATACTACTGCAGAAGCGCCGTCGTTTAGCGTACTCGCGTTTGCGGCTGTTACAGAACCTTCTTTATCAAATACTGGACGAAGGTTCGGAATCTTCTCCATTTTGACATTCTTGTATTCCTCGTCTTCCGACATGATAATTGCCTCGCCTCGGCGTTGCGGGATCTCTACAGCTACCACTTCATTCGCAAACTTTCCAGCTTGCCATGCAGCTGCCGAACGGTTGTATGATTCAATCGCAAAGGCATCTTGTTCCTCACGAGTTACCTTTTTTTCATTCGCACATTTCTCAGCACAAAGACCCATATGACCTCGACTGTAAACATCTGTCAAACCGTCTTTAACCATGCCGTCGACCATCTTGATATCCCCAAGCTTTTGTCCGCTTCGGCCATTAAGATAGTGCGGTACAGAGCTCATGTTTTCCATTCCACCAGCCACAACGATATCGTGAGTACCGAGCATGATAGACTGAGCAGCTAGCATCATTGACTTCATTCCTGAAGCACACACTTTATTGACTGTCGTGCAAGGCACGCTATCACCAATACCAGCTCCTAAAGCTGCCTGACGAGCCGGTGCTTGACCAAGATTGGCAGAGAGTACATTACCCATAAAAACTTCCTCTACATGAGAAGCATCGACACCCGCTTTGTCAAGTGCGCCTTTAATCGCTGTGCTACCCAATTGTGTTGCTGGAACACTTGAGAGAGATCCTAAGAAACTTCCTATAGGAGTTCGCGCGGCTCCTACTATATAAACTTCTTTCATGCTTTTTCTTAAATGAATTTGGACGGCAAAGATAGTTAGCCAAAACACAATTTTAGTATCGACTAACTCACAATAAAAAACGCTGCTTCTTTCGAAACAGCGTTTGGTCTAGTTGGTTTGTTTGACACGGTTTGCGACCATCAGATTTCAGTGGACGAATCAACCAGCACAAGACGATCCAAAAGCCACTAAAAAGCCCAATAAATCGGAGACATTAGTCACTCCATCGTGGTCAAGATCAGTAGGGCATGCGATTGAAAAGTCGCAGGATCCATTGTCAGTATTGGCCAAAGGATTGTAGTTATTAGCTGTGGAATCAATACATCCATGGAAAATGCAACTGCCATCTTCCTGAGTAGCATTTGGGTTGTAGTTCGATGCAGCTGGAAAAGTACACCCTATAACATGTGAACTACAACTACCATCATCGGCGATTGAACATTCAGCAAAATTGGCTGAGTCCATATCAGTACACCCTGAGCCAGGAAACGCACATTGCAGATGAACGTTGGTTGGAGCACAGCCTGAAGTTGTAAAGCCGTCCTCAAAAGTCAACGTATATGCTATATCGAAGAAGCTATCCACCGTAAAGCTACCGTCAAGATTTGTAATTACACTCGTAACTCCGGTTGCAGGAAATGAGGGGTTTAGCTCAAGGCCAAAGAAGGCAGTGGGCGTGGGAAAAACCAAAAACTCGGCGAAGTTCAATTCATAGTACTGATTATCACCACCGAAATCAAGAGGTAATGCGGATCCTTGTATAAATCCTGGATGCCAATCTTCAAACCAAGACTCTCCATTATCATCGCTATACTGAAAATAGAAATCGACATCTTGGATGAATGGGATTGGATCATTGGATTCCGGAGGTACTACGTCAAATTGGTTATTGACCATTCTGATATTTCTGACCAGAATTACACTTCCATCAGGAAGCATAAAATCCATCCTGTCATCCTGTCTCCACAATCCAAGAGGAATTGGTTGATTGGATTCTGATAGGATATCCGCAGGATCGGCCCCTTCAAGCATCGCATGGTAAAGGCCACATCCACTGAGGCATCCACATCCTATGGTAACGCCACCGGAGTTGTCTGATTCACCGGTGACATTAGTCGGTGCCTTGTAGACAATGTCCAATGTGATTGCTGCGTCGATCGCTGTGGCTATTGCCTGTGCACACGATTTGTCTGAAGGATTTGGTTCAGGCGTTCTGTTGTGCGGCGGCTTAATCATCCAGCTCGAATCTTTTTTCAATGAATCGTTCACCGCCTTGCACTGCGCGGCCGTAGCATTGACCCATGTCACGCATACATTTGGTTGAGAGTAATCGGGAAAGCCCTCGGCCGTGCTCGACTCACCTGCAGCATTTTTCAATTTATCCGTGAGAGGAGTATCTGGATTGTCTGCACCAGGTCCGTCGGGATCTCTGGCGCTCCAACAGGAGCAGAACTTGATATGAATATTAAGGGCATCGAAGCCAGGAGGCAAAGGCATTTCGCCAGCACCTGCACCAAACTCTGAGTAAACCATTCCACCCCATTCAAATCCTTCCCCCCCATTGTTGCCGTGAGCCACGATCACCAAGATGTCCCCGGCAACCAAATTCGCCATGCATGCAGTGAGCGTGCCTCCTTTGATGATGACATCATCAGGACCGGCTTCTTGTCGCTCCCACCCCTCATGTCCATTGAGAAACCCGTCGTTGGCATCGCCATTATCATCTATGCAAATGACCTTTTTAGCCGATAGTCCGACAGAAAATAGAATTAAAAACATCAGGCAGAACAGCCTAAGAAAGTTGAATGATTCTTTCATAATTAGTGAGATTGGTGTGACTAAAAAAAATCGCATTTGACTCTAGCTGTAAGAGAAATCGAGAATCACCCGTCAAGTTATGCATAGATCGCATTCGCTCAACAAACAATGCGTGTAAAGATGAATTGCAGTGAAATTTGGATTGCACCATTTATTATATGGAAATCACACCCTACCTCCGCCATTCTTCATCCGAGGTGAACCCATGGGTTTCGGGATAGCGTTGAAAAATAAGTTTGCCATTCCGAACAGTCAACTTGAAAGCAAGAAAATGTCCTGGCTTGATTTCCAGAGAAGGAGTGCTCAAACCGCAGATCTTTTTCTTTCCTAACAGATGTTAATGCGCCCTAGGTAAGTAGGGGTTTTGGCATGGCGCTTGTAATAACTACAACAATCACACTTGCCTAATCAGGTAAGCTTTGGTTTTGGTTAATAGTTATTTGGTTAAGGTTTAAAAATTGAGGCTCGAAAACGCTCGAGCCTCTTTTTTTGTGCCAAAGACACTTTACTCGACATCGTTTTTCTAAAACTCTAAATTCACAAACCACTCATAATCAACTAGTTACAAACACTAATGTCAAACGGTGTTAAAACCAAGAGCAATACCGCGTATTGGCACCGCATTTGCATATCAGTTATCAATCACGCTTACCTGATCTGGTAAGCTTTGGTTTTGGTTAATAGTTATTTTGGTTAAGGTTTAGAAAGGGATTCGAAAACGTTCGAATCCCTTTCTTTTGTCAGAATATTTTTCAATCTACTACTTGCGCCAGATCAATCTCATGAAAAAACTGGTCTTATTGACTGGCATATCTTGCAACATTATCGATCTTCTGAAACAGAAATGAAACGAGACATCTTCGGCAGGCTGATATTTCTTAAAAAGAACTTTACCAGATGCTTTGGAATTGCTTCTTATCCACGATTCAATTGGAAGAACAAAACCGACATCCAAGGCTCGGTACGTCTAACTGAATTACCACCGAAAAACGTTTTACTGGTTTCCAATCACCAAACTTATTTCGCAGATGTAGCCTTGATGGTGCTCGCAATCAACAGCGCTCATCACGGCCGAATAGACAATGTGCGGTACCCTGGATTCTTCAGACCTCGGCACAACCTCTACTTCGTCGCTGCTGACGAAACTGTCAATGCAGGCCTACTAACTAAGGTCATGGCTTACTGTGGAGCCGTTTCAGTAAAACGCACTTGGCGAGCTGACGGAGAAGATGTCAAGAGAAAAGTTGACCCCAAAGATCAAGGAAACATAGCCAAAGCACTTGCTGATGGGTGGGTGATCTCATTTCCGCAAGGAACGACCAAGCCCTTTATGCCGGGACGAAAAGGCACGGCATATATGATAAAAGAACACAAGCCGATTGTGATCCCTGTTGTTATTAACGGCTTCAGAAGAGCTTTTGACAAAAAAGGGCTCTTTATCAAGAAAAAAGGAACGACACTAAGCATGTGGTTTAAACCAGCACTCAAAATCAACTACGACTCTCCAGTCGAAGAAATTCTTGAGCAAGTCATGGACGGCATCGGAGCATCTGAAAAATTCAACCTTATTGTTGAAACTACCGAAAGCGGAAAATAGTTTAGCCGGCAACGTAACCAAAACAGGCCCATCTGCGTTAAAGAATTTGGCCTCGGGCGTTTACCTTCCTTCGGTCAGCGCTATTAACTAACCAAATTAAGATTTAACGCGCCCAAACTATGTTGGATTATTACAAAACTGTGCTCGGAAAGGTGAGCTTTGACCCTACCTTATTTAGAAAAGAATTAAGAAAAGCATTCAAACATCTGATTGATGATGAGAAAATCGAATTAAGAGACTGGCTCGAAAGCTCGAGCTACCTATAGCTTAACCTGAAGCTAAATTACCTAAGCACCTCAACGATCGTCTGTGACGGCGTTGGGGTTTTTTTATTCTAGATTTTCGCCGTTACTAACTTTCTAAAACCTCTTGAACATTTTCTGTGATCTTTCGAGTCAAATCGTCGGTCGGAAGATCGTTTTCATCTTTTCCAAATGGATCTTCAATCTCCTCTGCGATAAGCTCAACACTAACTAAAATGTAGAACACGAGCATGGTGACTGGAATGGTCCAATAATGGAATGTGTCGACAAAACCAAGCGGAAGCGTCGTCACATAAATGAAAATGAATTTCTTCATATACATGCTATAGGAATAAGGAATGGGTGTGTTACGAATACGCTCACATGCGCCGATAATATCCTGAAATGACTTTAACTCCTTATCCATGACAAAAAACTGATCACCGCTGATTCTACCTTCAGACAGCATGTCATTCAGCCGTCGATAAAGCTTCAACTGAATAGCATTTGGCTTATGCTGTTTCGAAGCAAAATCATCGTCATACCAATCTTCTTTGCTTATCAGCTCCTCATCAATAACTCCAAGACGCAAATGCTCTTTCATGGCGATCGCAAAGTTTGGAATCATCATAGCAAAGAACTTGTAGTCGTCCACATCTTTGGAAAAGGACCTTACCTTAACCGCTAGATTACGGGCATTATTGACTAGTGAGCCCCACTTCTTTCTCCCCTCCCACCAGCGATCGTATGCTGTGTTGGTTCTAAACACAAGAAATAAACCCAGGACAAAACCCAACATGCTATGAATTGCCGTCGAAGTTTTCAGATTTAAATCAAAAACCTCAATCTCGACGACGCATATAACTGTTGACAAAACTCCTATGCTCAAGAGACCAGGGAAGAGTTTAGTAAAAACTTGTCGGCTATATACATGGAATATTAGTCCCAACCAGTTTTTTGGATTGTACTTGATCATATGTCAAATTTAATATTTACGCATAATGGACAGAATTAGAGTCAAATTTCGTGAAATAGTCATCAGCTAACGCTTAATCTCCAACTCACCGCACTTACTCACAACCCCGCACAGTGGAGCAATTATCGTGCACTCTGGCAGTTATATTGCAGTGTACAGAGCAAAAAATAGAGCCATGAAAAACACAATTTTAGCATTCGGAGCCATAGCGGCAATTGCCATCCTCTCGTCATGCGTACAGCGAGAAGAAGACAAACTCGTCATCGATCGTTTGACAAGTCAAAATAACCACTTGATCAACGCGACGGCTGAGCGCAACGGGCAGATTTCAAAATTTAAAACAGAGATTAGCTCGATCCATCAGAGTTTGCAACTGATTAAAGAACAGGAGCAGCTTCTTGGAAATGTATCAGACGGAGATCTGAGCCAGAATTCGACTTCAATTCAAGAAGACTTAGAAAAGCTTAGTGACTTGCTTTCTCACAACAAGAACAAGATCAATAGCCTTAATACAGCTCTAAATTCGAGAGATCTAAAACTCGACGATTTCCGACTTACAGTCGACATGCTCAAGGCTCAGCTCGAAGACCGTGCGATGTCCTTATCCAACTTGGTTAAAACTCTGGGCGACAAAAACATAGAGATAGCAGCAATGGTCGCAGCTCAGGAGGAGCTCCTTCTAAACCTGAGCATAGAAAAGGATATGGCGCACACGGCGTACTATACTTTCGGAAGTATGAGCGAACTGAAAGCCAATCAAGTCATGGAACGCCAAGATGGAATCAGCGGATTTCTCGGACAAAAGAAAATCGCCGACGAATTGAACAAGGACTACTACTTCGAGATTGATACACGCACGGTAAACGAAGTGCCTTTGGTAGCTAGTTCGGCCCGAGTGGTGAGCAACCACCCTCCTGCCAGCTATAAATTCGTTGGAAGTGACGAGACTATCGAGGCCATTCGTATTCTCGATCCGACTAGTTTTTGGTCCGTTACGAAGTACTTGACTGTGGTGGTCAAGTAAGAGATTTCTCCTCCTCTTTCATGGATAGATCCCCATTCGCCTTCGACAATGATTCGGTGTGAGTGGGGATCTTCTTTTGTAAAAGATAAAAGACAAAGCCTCCCAATGCATACATTACCACATCCCAAAAATCAGCCACGTAAAAACCTGATTTTAAAGGCAGTATCCACTCAAACAGAATAGAAAAAGCCACAAATGCCACAAGGATCATGGCTGGGGAAAGACACAAGCTGTAATCCTTAAAAATCTTCCTAAGGAGAATCACACTACACCCAAGTACTAGTGGCAGACAAAGTAAATCAGTCGCATAGGCATCTATCGTTTCGGGAATTCCAACAATATATTTCAGGCCTTTTATAAGGCCATAAGCTAAAGCCGATATGACTAAAACCCACTTCATTAGCCGGGCATTGCCGCAACGAGCCAAAGGAAAAACGCTAGAATTGCAGCGTACATGAGCCAAATCCCATACGCAAAATAAAATGAGGCCTTGACGACTGGGTTGCGAGAATTTCTCCACTTAGAAAAGAACTTGTCAAGAAAACTAGGAGGCCTACTAAGCTCGAGTGCGGCCCTTTTTTCTTCATCCTCAAGCCTTATTTTCTCTGGAGAAATAAGTGCGTCACATGATGCACAACGCGCCTCTCCATTCGTGTTCCAAGCCCCACAATCACTACATCTTCTTTCAACTCTGCTCACTGGGTTCACGCTTTTGACGTAATAGCATTCTCACAATGAAAAACGCGCCAAGGACACCAACAATAACGATTGTCATAGTCAAAGAGTCTATACTCTTGCCCACCTTTTCTTTTCCAGTAAGGGTAGAATCAGCAGCTTGAAGAATGGGTAAAAACGTTGCTAGTTTCATCACATGATCAAAGTTACTTGCAAAGTGCAATGAAAGAGAAAAATTAACTAATAATCTTCAAAATGAAGGTTGTTTGAAGGATCATTTCAGCTCCTTCGTTTCGTTTCTTTCTCGCAGGGGATATCCGATTGGTTATTCGGCCTTTCAATAGGGATTAGAGAGCCACGGAGAACACCAATAGGTAACCACAGGAAAACATCAGGAATGTTGTCATGCGCACCTGCTAGAAATTAAGGGCAGAACTATTTTCCCAACATCTTTTCTGCCTCAACCAAAGCGTTGTACACGTTTAGCTGAACACCGCTGGAACACAACTTCTTGAACTTCGTTTTCTTCCCAGAGCCTGGCGTGTTAACTTTCAATTTCTTGCGATTAGTCCCAGATTTGATGAGGAGAGTTTTCAGCTGCTGACCCGTCAATTCCGGATAGTAACTCAATACCAAAGCCGCTGCACCAGAAACCATAGGAGCCGCCATACTTGTGCCATCGTTGGCCTGATACGTATCGCCTGGTGTTGTAGAGTCAATGCGCACTCCTGGAGCGAAAACATCGACAGTCTTCTTTCCGAAATTTGAAAAATCAGCTACAAACGACTCGCCAACAGAAGGCCCGTGTGCCCCTACTTCGATCCAAGTCGAACACTCTTCACCATTCTCATTGCGTGGATTAGGGAAGTTTGGAGAATTGTCATTGCTACGACTTGAATTCCCTGCAGCATGAACTAAGAGCACACCTTTTGACTCGGCGTATTTCACTGCCTTATCTACATGACTTTTATGAGGCGAATAGCTCTTTCCAAAACTCATATTGATGATTCGAGCTCCATTGTCTACGGCATAAAAAATAGCATTTGCAATGTCTTTGTCGTGTTCGTCTCCATCCGGGACTACGCGTACAACCATAATCTCAACGTTCTGAGTCACACCGTTAATGCCGACCCCATTATCTCTCAAGGCTCCGATTATACCCGCTACGTGGGTGCCGTGATTTGCTCTTTCTCCTTTAACCCGGTTGTTGCCATAATCTCTTTCGTCAAGATTCTCATAGTCATCGCCAATGATATCGCGACTGTTAAAATCAAGATTATAGGAATACTCCATCATGCTGTCGTAATGACGCTTCCCTTCAGCCAAATCTGCCTCCAAATTGTCGTCGAAGCCTGCTAAGGCAAGCTCCTTAAGCGCTTCTCCGAATTCGTCAGATGGTGTAAAGCCAATCACATGATCCCGGGTCAGATCATCTACAGAAACACCTGCCCCATCAGCAATGTGAGACCTAGCCATTTCATAAAACTGCTGGATCATAAGGAACTCAGCAGCCTCTTCCTGAGCATCTTCCACTCGCTTGGCATACTGTTTCTCCATTAGTTTGTATCGTTTAAAGTCTTTCTTTTCATCTGATGAAATCGTATCCGAATTCTTTCCTTCGAAACGCCTCAAAAGGCTACGATACACTCGGGTAAATTCAAGATTATCATACACCACATCTTCGGTTGCACTTCCGAGAAAATTCCACCCATGAACATCGTCCACATATCCATTAGCATCGTCATCGACACCATTTTCTGGGATTTCATCACGATTCACCCATACGTTAGCTTTAAGATCTTCATGCTCGACATCAACCCCACTATCTAAAACAGCCACCACCACTGGCTTCGACGTTTTTCCTTGGAGAAGTTCTTTGTAAGCCTTCTCTGTGCTCATTCCCGCCGTTCCATCAGCTGACTCATCTAAATTAAACCAGTTTTCGGGAGGATTTGGAATATCGAATTGCGCAGAATGATTGAGAACAAACAAAGCGCCAAGGCAAAGAGACAATAGAGTTTTCTTGTACATAATTTCTTAAACGAATAAATCGTGAAGTTAGTTGAAGCGAAGAGATACTTTATGTTAATTCCTACAGTTGAATTTGTTGACTTACAATGGTGTTTTCCAGTTCGAAAGGCTGAGCGGCTGAGTCGGAGTACGGTCGGACATTCTCCATCTGTTCTACACAAATTCAAACAAATATTTGGACATCTATTCTAAGGAGAGCGGCATTCACGGAATCCAACAACCGCTAGCGACAGGGCCTAACCGAAAAATCAGACGAAGAGCAGAATCTACTTCAGCCAAAATGCTGCTTGATTAAATTTCCTTTTTGACCGAATATTCAAATGAGCCATATTCGCACTTGTGAAGTATCACCTTCCCTTTTTCTTCCTTTTCATAGTAATCTGTTCGTGTGGATCAGATCAGCGAATTCCTGGCAACAGAGAAACGATCGCGCTTGGTCACGGCGGAAACGGATTTATTGGCTTCTTCGGGTCTGAAGCACCCAACTCGATCCAAAGTATCAAGTCTGCTGTAGCTCATGAAGACACCAAAGGATTAGAGGTCGATTGCCAACTTTTAGCCGATGGCACACTTCTCCTATATCACGATCAATTTCTAGACAGCCAAACCCACTGTGAAGGCGAAGTCGCTTACGCTTTATGGCAGGAGATTAAAAATTGCAAGTACGACCTGATAATCGAGAGTGAAGAAAACGTGCTTTGGAACCTAGACGGACTGCTGAAACTCGTCCAAAAAAGAGGAATGACTATTTCTCTAGACATTAAAATTTTCCCTGACGGCCGAAATCGAGATAGCCTGTTTGTTGAATTCGACGGCGCCATTCGGAAGAGCTTGAAGAAAAATGATTTTGACGGCACCCTCTTCGTCGAAAGCAACAGCTATAAGCTGCTCTCGTATTTGAAGGATACTCGCCTTCCAGCGAAACTCTATTTTTACGCCAACGAATTCGAAAAAGGACGCGAAATAGCTTTGAATAAGGGTTTCGATGGCTTGAGTATTTCTAACGAGAAGATCACCGCGGATCAAGTCACAAACGCCCAGAAAGACGGTCTGTTCGTTATGATTTTCGGGGCAAAAAATGAAAAATTGAATCTCGAAGCGCTAGCGAAGAACCCAGACTATCTTCAAACCGACGACTTGAAGCATATCCAAACCCTGATTTATTCCGACGATGGAGAATAAAAACCTCTTTGGACAATGGCGACAAATGGCCTTGAGGATAGTCATTCTGATGTCGATCTATTCTGTGGCGCGAATAGTCTTTATAATCAATAATAAAGACCTTTTTCCAAACTTGGAAGGTGAGACAATAGCCTGTCTAATAGGTGGAATGCGTTTTGATTTGGCTGCCATTTGCCTTTCCAACGTTATCTTCATTCTTGCCTCAATACTGCCATTTAAGTTCACTTTAAAAAAATGGTATCGCTTGATTATCAAGGGGTTATACTACGTAATAAACGTGCCCTTACTCCTTGTCATGTTCTGCGACATCGAGTATTATCGATTCACATATCGCCATAGCACACTTGAACTTTTGAGTTTTAGGAATGAATTCGTGCAATTGGTCGGCCAGTTTGTTGTCGATTATTGGTACTTCTTGATATTGATGATTGTACTCCTAATGTCTGTCGTATGGCTTTTTAAGCAAACGGAAAAGCTAGTACATGAGCCGCCAAAGATTATCCCAGGCCTGGCTATTGTTGCGATCACGTTTGGTCTTACCGCTTTAGCAGCTAGAGGCGGGTTTCAAACTAAGCCGATCGTAACGATTCAAGCGATAGAAGGAATCCACGTTTCCAACGGAGACATCGTAGTCAACACCCCCTTCACCTTCTTGCATTCTATACTCCAGCCAAACGCAAGAGAATTAACGTATTTCACTGATAATGAAGAGCTTGAGTATTTTAACTACTGCCAATCTTTATCACACCCGGACAGTCTGACTTTTCC
>Ga0206679_10003806_pt1 | contig 11421 bp, 8 predicted proteins | sample M110012015metaG_FD_155464 | JGI IMG/M metagenome (GOLD analysis project Ga0206679, IMG submission 155464) | Ammonia-oxidizing marine archaeal communities from Monterey Bay, California, United States - M1 100m 12015 | ecosystem: Environmental > Aquatic > Marine > Intertidal zone | place: USA... | reverse complement strand
ACTACATCTACGCCTAGCTCTTCTATTAGAGCGTCTAATGTAATAAAATTAGCTTTACGAGTAGACATTTTGACAACCTCATTATTTTTCTTTAGCGTAACAAATTGATGCACTATCACTTTAATATGATCTATTTTTTTGCCCAAGGCTTCTAATCCGAGCAGGACGTCTGGATAGGTATCAATATGATCTGCGCCAAATATATCGACAATTAAATCAAAACCCCTATCTACCTTATCTATATGATAAGCAATATCAGGTAAACGATAAGTTGGCTCACCTGTACTTTTTACTAATACCTTGTCTTCTTCTTTTCCTAGGCTGGTGGTTTTGAACCAGATAGCACCATCTTTTTTATATGATAATGATTTTTTTTCTAAAGCTTCTAGTACATTATCTATTGCTCCATTGTCATAGAATTTTTGTTCTTGAGAAAAAAGATCAAATTCAATTCCTAAGCTTTTTAGCGTACTTTTGATACTCTCAAATATTTTCTCTTCTGTAAAAGCTCTGAAATGCAGACTGTCTTCATCAAGCTCTTTCCCAAATTGTTTAATCATTTCATCTGCAATATCATCTAAATACTCTCCAACATATCCATTCTCTGGGACAGGCACATCCTTACCAATTTTATTTGCATACTTTGCATAAGAAGATTCACCAAGCATACGCATTTGTTTACCTGCATTATTATAGTAGTATTCTCTTGTCACATCATAGCCATGCCATGATAAGATATTTGATACCATATCACCCAATATAGTGTTTCTTCCATGTCCAGCAGTAAGAGGACCAGTCGGATTACTACTTACAAATTCTACATTAGCTGACTGATTACGTTTATGCGGTTTTGCAAAATTAATATCTTGATTTAAAATATTAGTAATGATATCAAAATAGTAATCAATGGAAATATGAAAGTTAACAAATCCAGGTTTAGTTGCAGAAAGCGTGAAGAGATTTTCTTCTTTATTATCAGATGATACTATTGCTTCAGCAATAGCCATTGGATTTTTCCCAATTTTTTTCCCTAAAATTAGGGCAATATTCGATGAATAATCTCCAAAACCCTCTTTTGTATTAATAGAAACATTCCAATTTGATAGTGTAAAACCATTATTTTTTAAATAGCCTTCTATAAAAGATTTTAATGTTTTTTCAATCATGATATTTTAACAGTTTTTGCATCAAACCAGATACGCTCTAAGTCATAATAATGACGTGTTTCTTCAAAGAATACATGTACTACTATGTCAACATAATCAAGAATAATCCAATGTGCATTTTCATAACCTTCAGTGCTCCAAGGTTTTTCTTTAATGTTATCTTTAATATTATCAGCAATAGCTTTTACTTGTATAAGATTTTTAGCAGAACAAATAATAAAATAATCAGACAAAGAAGTAATCTTAGATACATTAAGCGCTACCAAGTCTTCAGCTTTTTTTTCTCCAGCGAGGTTAACAATTTGTTTTACTAGTGGATTTGTTTTCATTGATTCAAGTTAAGAAAATCTAAGTAGTCTTTTCCAATGATTATTTGAATATCTTCTTGAGGATTATATGAACTATTAAATTCCACATTACTATCATTAATATTTATACCTAAAATTGTCAGTATATTTTCAATATTGGGATTCGATTCGTTTATAATGATGACTTTCGTTGTTTCGTAGTCAAAATTATCTGCATTCTCAGTTCTTACAATTGTCAGACCGTATTTAGTTTGTAATATGTTAGAAAAATCATTTCCTACTCCACTCACTCCACATCCATTTAATATCCCAACCTTCAATGTTTGATTGTCATAATTTTCAAATAATTTGATTTTTTGAGTTGATTCTACTTTTTGATTGGAATTATTAGCAACAACCTTCTGATCCAGGAAGCTTTTTGATAGCGACCATCCAAAAATAATAATAATGATTAAAAGTATAACAATGACTGAATCAAGAAAATATTTCATCCTTAACTATTTTCCAGTGAATTTAATTGGTTTATTGTATTGATTCCTATTACCTCCATAGGATTGCCAATTTTTTTTGCTTGTACTGGAGAATTTTCTTTAATCAACTCTATAACATCGGTTAAATAGTATTCATTTGATGCATTATTAGATTTTATTCTTTTTAATTCACTAAAAAGCTGTGGAATTTTAAAAATGTATATACCGGGGTTCCATTCTTTGATTTTTTTCTCATCTGGAGTGCAATCTTTTTCTTCTACTATTTTTAATAGATCGCCATCTTGATTTCTGATAATGCGACCATATCCTGTTGGATCGTCTAGCGTTGCAGTAATCAAAGTTGCATTGCGATTTTCCTCTATATGTTCACTTATTATAGGGGATAGGGTGCTAGATTTGATATTTGGTGCGTCACCATATAATATTAATAAATGACCTGATTGATTTTCTAGCTGATTTTCCAGTTGTAGTGCTGCATGACCCGTTCCTAGCTGTTCTTCTTGAGATACATAATTTATATTATCGTTTTGTATATGATTTTTGACACGATCTTTCTGAAAACCCACTACAAGAGTGATTGAATCTGGATTTAATTCTGATGCTGTATCTAGCACATAATCAATTAAACTTTTACCATTTAGTTGATGTAAAACCTTAGGCAGTTCAGATTCCATTCTTGATCCCTTGCCTGCAGCCAAAATTCCAATATGTAGTTGATTATTCATTCAATATTTTGCCCTAAAAAAGGTATATCTCTTTTTGATATAACACCACCACCGATACATGTCCCTTCTTTATCGTAAAAGACAATAGATTGTCCTGTAGTGATAGCTTTTTGTTTTGACTCAAATTTAATGAGATATGAATTGTTATCTAAAGAAAAAATATTACATTCCTTGTCTTTATCCCTGTATCTGACTTTTGCATAATATTTTTTTGGTAATATCTTAGGTTTTTTATTAATCCAATTAATATTCTTTGCTATAATTGTTTTACTAAATAGGGCAGGATGGTCTTCTCCTTGTACCACAAAAACAATATTATTCTTAATATCTTTTTTAGCTACATACCATGGCTTGTCTTCAGCGCTAAATCTTGCACCAATACCCAAACCTTTTCTTTGACCAATTGTAAAATAAATATGACCATTGTGCTTGCCTAATATTTCTCCATCAAGTGACTGAATTTCTCCTTTTTCAGACGACAAATGTTCTCCAACAAAATCATTATATTTTCTTTCTCCAATAAAACATATTCCAGTGCTATCTTTTTTATTATGATTGATTAGAGAATATTTTTTTGCAATATTTCGCACCTCTTTTTTTAAAATTTTACCTAAAGGGAAGATGGTATTTTCTAATTCAGATTGTCCTAGTTGATGCAGAAAGTAGCTCTGATCTTTTGATTTATCTTTTGCTTTTTTTAGATAGCAATTTGATCCAGATTTGTAATGATTTGCATAGTGCCCTGTAGCAATTTTTGTTGCACCTATTTCTTGTGCGTAATTTTGAAACACTTCAAATTTTATTTCTTTATTACATAACACATCAGGATTCGGGGTGAATCCATTAATATGGTCATCTAGAAATTGTTTAAATACCTTATCTTTATATTCATCTGTGTAATCAATTTTTTTTAACGAGATATTCAGTTTTTTACATACACTAACAGCATCAGCATAATCATCTTCTGCAGAACAAATAGCATGCTTGTCATCCCAATTTTTCATAAAGACACCATGTACATCATATCCATCTTTTTGTAATAAGATAGCTGCAACAGAACTATCAACACCTCCGCTAATACCCAATACTATTTTTTCTTTTTTCATTTAGTTTACTTTCATATCTTAATAAAAAATTCTATGACTTCAAATCAATCACATAAAGGTTTAGTTTTTGGTTCAATTAGCATCGATAAAATTGTTAATAGATACGGAACCTATAAAAATGTTCTAGGTGGATCTGCTTCTTATGCATTATTGGCAGCTTCAAAAAACACGTGTCAATTGATTGGCGTTGTTGGAGATGACTTTCCAAAAGAGCATTTTGATTTTTTAGGCAATCATTCTAATAATCTAGATGATTTAACAATCGAAAAAGGAAAAACATTTATCTGGGGAGGAGAATATCAGTTTGATTTTTCTAGCAGGAAAACTTTATATGTTGATCCTGGAATTTCAGAAAAATATAAACCTATTTTATCAAGCAATTCAAGAAATTGCGATTACCTATTATTAGGAAATACGCTACCTCGATTACAACTTATGCTGTTAGAACAAATTGAGTCAGATCCATTTGTTATTTTAGATACCTTTAAGCTATATATAGATATAGCTAATGAAGATTTAAAAAAAGCTATTTCTAAAGCTAACCTATTATGTATCAATTATAATGAGGCATTAGCTTTGTCTGGTCTTCATAATCCTACTATAAAAGATATGGCAGATTGTATTCTTCAAATGGGCACAAAAAGCCTAATTATAAAAAACGGAGAAAAGGGAGCATCTTTTTTCAATCATGAAAAATATTTTTCAATAGGTGCATATCCTGTGAAAAAAGTGATTGATACTACTGGAGCAGGAGATTCTTTTGCTGGAGGGCTTCTTTCAGCAAAGATGAAAGGAAAAAATATTCAAGAATCAATGATTTGTGGAGCAACAATGGCATCTTTTTGTATTGAAGATGTTAGTTGTAGGGGTTTATTATCAATTTCAGAGGACGAATATCAAATAAGAGAAGAATGGATTCAATCAAGTCTTACCTATTGAAATCTGATAATAATACTACTAACTTGTTCCTATAACTGGAGGATATATACTTATGAGAATTATAAAAAACTTTTTTCTTACATTAATATTAGTTTCTACGCTATTTGCTGGACAAGATTTAGAGTCTGCAAAAATTAGATTAAAAGATAAAGAATGGGACAAGGCCGAGGAATTTTTATTGAAGGCCTTAAATCACCCAAAGGACAAGTGGGAAGCAGCATTTCATTTAGGAGATAAAATTTATCCTAGATCACAAAATTGGGCTAAAGTAAAAGAGTACATGGATATTGCAAGTACTGCTTCAGCAAGCACTAAGATTCGTCCTACTCCAAATGATAAAAAAATATCAATGTCTCAAGCTGTTGCAGCTTCAATGACAAAAAGTTATAATTTAATTTATTATAGAGCGTCTGGATTTTTAGGCTTGTTAAACAAAGTAAGCGATCCGGATAAAAGAAATGCATTAATAGACCAAGCTATTGCAACTTCAATGCAAGCTAAAGAATTAGATCCTTCACAACCAGGTGCATATGCGCTACTTGGCCTATATTATTCAGTAAAAGGTGATAAAGAAAACACATTTAAATACATAGACCAAGCATTAGATTTGCCAGATATACCAGCCGATGTCAGTTTAGCACTTCTTGTTAGCGCAGGACAGAGCGCAGTACGTTTAGGCGATTTTGATAAAGGATTAGGATATTATGAAAGCGCTTTATCAGTTGACCCTAATGAAGTATCTGCTCTTAAAAACCTAGGAGCTTTATATCTTGCAAAAGAAGACTTTGAATCTGCATTGATACATCTTGATTCTGCAATTGAGCAATCTGAAGATGATAAAGAAAAAGTAGATTTATTTTTTAATAGAGGATTAGTGTATTTAAATATGAAAGAATTTGAAGAAGCAGAATATAATTTTGAAGAAGCATATTTTCTAGCTCCTGATGATAAAGAAGCTTTATTGGGTCTTGCAAAAGCACTTGAACAAGCAGAAAGATGGAGAAAATCTAGAACATATTATTTAGAATTGATTGATGCTGATCCAAATAATGCTAGTTATTATTATGGGGTATATCGTACCTACTTTGGAGAAGGCAGACTTGAAGATGCTACCGATTATTTAAATAAAGCTAACGCGTTAAGATAAATTTTTAGTAAATAACCTGACCTACTTGTTCTTGATAGAACTGTTTAGTCGCATTTTCTAAGACCACTCCTACTGCACGATAAGCATTGGCATTATCTCTAAAACCAGCATATGGAGTAGCTACTTCAATCGCATTAATCTTACCACTATCACTACTACCATAGGTTTCTAAAGTATATCCTCCAGATGTGTATGGATTAGTACCTGGAGATGGGTTGTCTAATGTTGGTACAACACTAAAACTATACCCATTGTATGATGAGCTAAATAATAAATTACCAAAACTACTATACCCTCTAACTACCTCTGAAAATGTAGCTGCAGAAATAGATGCCATTTGATTAACGCTAGATTGACTGCTATATGAATTAAGCGCGCTATTTGATAGATTTAAATTATTTGCAGATAATAGATATCCCAATTCAACTTGTTGCACAGAATGATCATGTTCAACAAGATTTAGTAGCACCCCTGAATCAAAATGAGCCTCTACAGAATCAATAGCTGTTTGTAAATAACTGTGATATGTGCCATATGACAAGGTAGCATAACTATTGCCTTGCGCCCCATCTGTTACATTTGCATCAGGATCTAATTTTGTACGACTAACATTATTATAGATAATATGTGGAAAAAGACCATTCGAATTTGCATTAAAAAATACTGCAAATTGTTCTGCGACTTTTCTTGTATTTACTGCACGTGCTGTATCTCCAGTGCGGTCTGCCATTGAAGATGGAACTAATGTCCCATCATGAGGCACCGTAATAATCACAGGAGTATTACCAACCCTATATTGAACATAACCTTGACCGTCTGATACTATTTCTCCGGGCGTATAAATAACAGTAGGCGTAGGTACTGTTGATTGTGTAGCACGATTGCTATCGCTACAACCTAAAAGAATTATGGTTATTAGTAGTGTTATTGCAATTAATGACTTATTAATATGTAATGCCTTCATTTTCATCGTATTTTCCTCTTTTATCAAAACCTGTTATAAATTTATTATCTTTTAATTGTACTCCATGTATTTGCGCGAGTCCATATACACCTCTTTCTACAACACCATCATGTTCAAATATATGATTTAGTGCTTCTAATTCACTAACAGTTTCTTTAGTGAGAGAATTTTTTTCATATCTTAAATTATCTGGCAACCATTGAGAGTGTGTTCGTGGTGTATCAATAGCTTCTTGTATATTCAAATTATGATCTACAACACTAATAATGGTCTGTAATACTGCAGTAATAATTCTTGATCCACCAGCAGCACCAATTGTTAAAATCGGAGTGCCTTCACTATCAATAATAATTGTAGGGCTCATAGAACTAAGTGGTCGTTTAAATGGTGCAATAGCATTGGCTTTATATCCAATTAACCCAAATGCATTTGCCGTGCCAGGCTTAGATGAGAAATCATCCATTTCATTATTTAATAAAAATCCAGCACCATCTACTATTTTTTTGTTACCGTAACTCATATTAAGCGTAGTAGTAATTCCTGCAACATTACCTTGATTATCCATTACTGAATAATGTGTTGTTTCTACACTTTCTTTTGAAAGGTTCTTACCTGCTGCAATTTCTGTACTACGAGTAGCAGAACTCATTGATATTAATGATAACCGTTCTTTTGCATACTCTTTTGATGTTAACATAGGAATCGGGCTAGGCCAAAAATCTGGATCTCCTAGGTGTATTGCTCTATCTGCATAGGCTAGTCTTTGTACCTCGGTTAAAAGATGTACAAATTCTGTAGAGTTTCTTTCCATAGATTTCATATCAAAGTTTTCAATCATATTAAACATTTGTACTAATAATGCTCCACCTGAGCTTGGTGGACCCATAGAAATAATTTGATTGTTTCTATATGTGCCTATTATAGGCTCTCGATAGACTGAATGATAGTTGAGTAAGTCTTCTTTTGTTATAAAACCATTATTAGCAACCATCTCTTGTATAATCAGTTCTGCTGTTTTACCAGAATAAAATCCAGAATTACCATTTTTAGCAATACGCTTCAATGTATTTGCCAAATCTTTTTGTATTAAAATATCACCTTCTTGCCACTCATCAATATTAGCTAATTTTTTCCCATACTCTTCTTGAGAGAATTCGCCATTCATAAAAGCTTGTTGAATATCCAAGATATCATTGTTTATATCTTTTATAAAAATTTTAGCAGATCCTTCATCGTTTAAAAATAATGCTTTATAAGAATCAAATCCTTGTGCAGCAACCCCATTAATTGGGTATCCATTTTCTGCATAATCTATGGCAGGAGCCATTATTTCTTCTAATGTAAAATTACCAGAACCATAATCACTAAAAATTTTTAATAAGCCATTAACCGTTCCCGGTACACCTGAAGATTTATGAGAGTTTAAGGCAAGATTACGACTATATTGTTTATTCTCATCAAGAAACATTGTTTCATAGGAAAGTTCTGGAGCTTTTTCTCGAAAATCTAAACTAATTGCTTCCCCATCTGCAGTATAGGCGACTAAAAAACCTCCACCACCAAGATTTCCATTTGAAGGAGAGGTAACTGCCAATGTAAATCCTGTTGCAACAATAGCATCAAATGCATTTCCACCTTTTTTGAGAATATCAATGCCTACTTGTGATGCTATGCTCGAAGTAGAAGATACTCCGCCTTGCATATTGTTTTGTGTGCTACAACTAGCGCACAATAATGCAATGGCTGTTAATATGGTGTAGTGTATTCTCATGATATGAAAAGGTAATAAAAAGCCTCTACAAAAAATAGAGGCTTTTTATTTTATTCAGTTCTACTAACTCAACTATTATAGAGTCATGTCTAAACGAGTGTAAACATAACGTCCGTTGAATCCAAATGGACTATATCCAGAATGCTGGAATATTCCATTGAAACTATTTCTTTTAATAGTTTTGTCTGGGTAGACATCGAAAACGTTATTCATACCAAATGAAACACGAACTTGGCTATTTGCCTGGAATGAATATTCCATGTCTGTAGTCCATTTTCCGCTTAGTACTTGTTCTCTTGCTACACTTCCTGAAGGAATTGTTACTTCACCCCAACGGTTCATTTTAACCATCCATGTTGATGTTGGTCTTTGAACTCTTGCTGAGAACTGGAACATTTCTGCAGGAGATGAACTTTCAAATCTCACAGTGTTAGAACGACCTAACAAAGAAGCGCCTGTATAATCAGCTAGCGCTGCTGGAGTTACAAGATCACCTTTATTAGTAACCTCAGTATCATTGAAGTTCATAGCTGCTTTTAATAATAGTGTACCATTTGCAAGGTCACGATTCATAGTTGCAACTATATCCAATCCATTTGTTTCAGTATTAATTCCGTTAAAGAAATATCTACCACCAACGGCAGGGATACCTCTGTCAGCAAAGAATGTTGCCATATCAGAAGTAGCACCAGAACCTTTAAAGGTTTCACTCATAGTAATACGATCATCTACAGTAATGCTATAAGCATCTACTGCTAAACTAAATGTATCATCTTTATAAGTCAGACCCATTGAAATGTTCTGTGATGTTTCAGGTTCAAGTGGTTTAGCACCTAAAGCCTTAGCTGGTTCTGTATCAACTGGGAAAGTACCTACTTCGTAAGGTATTCCGTCAATAAAGTTTGTTGCAATAGATGAGAAATACGCTTCTTGTAAAGCTGGCGCTCTAAATCCTGTGCTAATTGAACCTCTAGCAGCTAGGCCATCTTGTATTTCATATCTCATAGCAACTTTACCAGTTGCGTGATTACCGAAGTCACTGTAGTCTTCTGCTCTTACGGCAACATTTACTAATAAGCCGTCTTTAACATCTGCTTCAGCATCAACGTAGAAACTAAGCGCGTCTCTATCACGGTCTTGCTCATTATTAGGAGCTAATCCCGGTAAACATTGACAACCAACTGCTGCGCCTGCGCCTGCATTTGGACCGTCTAATACATCAAAACCGCCATCAGCATAACCTGCTTCTTCACCAGCTTCGATAGTATAGTTTTCCGAACGGATTTCAGCACCCATAGCAAGACTTACTGGTCCAGCGAACCCATCAATCTCTTTTTGAGTAGTTAAATCAAAATTTATAGTAGTTTGACTGTAACCTAATGTTCCTAGATCGAAATCAGACTGTTGTCCTGGTCCAGTACCATAGGTTGCGTTATGACTGTTTGTCATACCCCATGCAAAATCATTTGATCCATTTGTTAAACTTAGATCATATGCATAATCTCCCATAAGACCTTTCATTCCAACTGCAAAAGATTTGTCTGAAAGTTCTGGGCTAATTAGAGGTAAGAATCCATCTGGATACCATGCACGAAGAGTACGATTATCTTGTGCTCTTCTGTAGTAACATCCACTTTCACCATCTCGTGTATTATATCCACCAAATGTGTAGAAAGTACCACGTTCCATAGGGAAACTACCATTCCACATTAAACTTACTTGTTCAAACTTACCAGCACCAATACGGTGATTTTCTCTATCAAATGCATGTTCTTCTGCATCCATACCCGCAAAGTACTGTCTTCTTGGATCAAGACCCGCACGATTTGTACGACCACCGTCACGAATTTGACCACTTAAGTATAGATTTCCACCAAATATTTCCATTCCGTTACCAGCATGAATAATTAGGTTTCTTCCATCTTCTTTTAAAACTGTTTCAAGACCTGAACGTGCATAACCACGGTCTGCACTGTATGGTAAGTATCCAGTACCTTCATGGTCATCATCAAGATCCCAAGAATAAGTACTTGCGTCTTGTCCATCAATTAGGCCTTCGCCTGCAGCATAACCTCTTTCAAAATAAGAATAATTTTGACCGTAGGTAACGCTCATATCGGCTCCACCAGTTTCTTTTAATATTAAATTAATAACACCTGCAACAGCGTCAGATCCGTATTTAGCTGCAGCACCATCACGCAAGACTTCAATTTTAGAAATTGCACTTGCTGGGATAGCATTTAAGTCAACCTGAGTTGAACCACGACCAACTGAACCATTTACGTGTACTAATGCACCCTGATGACGTCTTTTACCATTTACTAGTACTAGAGTCTGATTTGGTGCCATACCACGTAAAGTAGCAGGTCTCATATGGTCAGAACCATCTGTAATATAGCCTTTAGGCGAATTATAAGATGGTACTAATGCTTGTAATAGTTCATTGGTTTCAGTGTAACCAGATGCACGAATTTCAAGCTCAGTAATGACTTCTACCGGTACTGCTTGTTCGTCTACATTTCTTGCAAAACGAGATCCAAGAACTGAGACAGAATTACCAGAAACTGCACTAGATGCTAGTGAGAAGTTTGCGGTTGCAGAACCATCTACATTTACAGAAACACTTGCAGATTCATATCCAATGTATGAAGCAGTTACAGTATATGAACCACTTGAAACACCGTCGACTGAATATGATCCGTCGGCTGCTGTTGCAGCACCAGATGATGTTCCTTCAACTGTTACATTTGCACCAAAAAGAGCATTACCTGCTCCATCAGTCACGGTACCTGAGACTGAACCTT
>Ga0206679_10003805_pt1 | contig 11421 bp, 11 predicted proteins | sample M110012015metaG_FD_155464 | JGI IMG/M metagenome (GOLD analysis project Ga0206679, IMG submission 155464) | Ammonia-oxidizing marine archaeal communities from Monterey Bay, California, United States - M1 100m 12015 | ecosystem: Environmental > Aquatic > Marine > Intertidal zone | place: USA... | reverse complement strand
GCACCACTAGGAACTGCAGCACGGCCCTTCAATCTCTCATCAACATAACAATCAACTTCTACAGTAGGATTGCCTCTGCTATCTAGAATCATACGTGCATCGAGTCCGGTAATGTGGCCTGACATAGTGCTCTCCGGTTATGGCCAGCAGAAGCCATGCTTTGAACTAAATGGATAGAACTCACATTCATTGTTAGATATTATTTGGATTAATATCGGACAAATGATTGATAATTTTAATTCAACCAACGCATCCATTTTGCTACATTGGTTTGAACCGATGGAATATGATGTAAATGGGTACACTCACGAACCCAGCACAACTGTTCGTTAGCAGGTGAGATTGAGAATAGTTCAGCCTTGAAAATCAGATTCGGTTCTTCAGGGTTGGATTTTTTACGATAATCTTCAACAAAGCAGTGGATTAGATCACGCGGATATTGATGCATCGTCGTCTGAGTAGGACATAGCATTACTAGGCTGCGAGGAAGGAATAGTAAAGCCTCACCAGTGTCTGTGTTAACCTCGTGGTCTAGAATTGTATTGCCCTCTAACATCGACGACACATCGACTTGATACCATTGCTGTTGAACAGGAGAAAGATCTAGTTGTGAAATTTCATCCAAGAATATTTGCATCCGCTCTTCTTGGCACAATGTCCCTGCTGGCATGAAGTGAATGACAAGTGGGCCCTTTTTCAATGCGACGCTTTTTCAAACAACAAAATAATCTAGACATCTCCAATATCATCGCCAAAGATTTCATCGGATATATTCAAGAGTGGATAACAAGATGGTCGTATTTCCGGAAAATACAATAATCCGAAAAGCGGAAAGGCTATTTCCGGTTCAAAATCAATATTTTCTAAATCCTTTCCGCATAACTGCCTTTTGAGAGGTTTGATATACCGAATGCGTCGGCGACCAACTATGCCACGCATCGCAGAGATAGACCGAGCAATCCTAGCAGAACTTAGAAAGAATGGTCGCATGTCTTATGTTGATTTGGCCAAAGATGTAGGGGCATCCGAGAGAACAGTTCGTACCCACGTTCGTAAGATGGAAGAGAATGGAACAATTCGCGGCTATACCGTTCGCGAAGGTGGCGTTGGATTAACAGCTCTAATCAGAATCAAAGTTTCCCCAGGTGCAGAGATTGGTTCCTTTGCAAGTGAAGTAACCGGATGGGCCGGAGTTGAAATTATCTATGAAGTATCAGGAAATGCAGATTTGGTTGCATTAGTGCATGTTGATGACACAATGTCCTTGCGTACACTTCTTGACAAAATGTGGTTAACCGCTCCTAATGAAATTGCAAGCACAACTACAGAATTAGTTCTTGAACAATACTGAACAATTCATTCATCCTCTTTTGGAGGGTCTACTACTGATCTTTTCTCTTCAGAGTCTGGTAGTGAGTAATCGATACCACATGATTTGCAAACCATGTTTTTGTCCCATTCACATTGTCGGCGACATTGAGTCATGTTTCTGCTACAAGGGCCATGTTATTCAACCCCCCACAAAACTTCAAATTGAAATAATCGATTAATCAACAGTAGGTACTTTCCAGCCGACCCACCAAACACCAATGATCGCAACAATTGCAATTGTCGTTTGACCAAAACCAGGGTCGCCAGCTCTTGTAAGAGCCCAGATAGAAAAGCTCGACACCAATGCAATAAAGCCGCAAATGAATATTTTTGAATGTAAAGGAAGTGCCTTTCCAGCTCTATAATAATCTAGTAAAGCATTTCCAAACAAACGATTTGTTAGTAGCCATTTAAACATGCGTCGAGACGAACGCGCATAACAGTATGCTGCAGCTACTAGCCAAGATGTAGTAGGCCAACCTGGTAATATGACTCCAATGACTGCAAAGGTAACGAATAGGCTGCCAACTATTACCCAAAGAACCCTAGATATTGGGTTTGAAGAGGGCTTATGCTCTGCTAAGACCTTCTCAATCAATTCAGCATCTTCAATGGGAAGCAACTCCATCTTCTCGTCAGTAATGGTGCTCTTTACCGAAGCAACGGATTCAGAAGTGGCGAGTGAAACCATGCTGCTCATGTGGTGGGCGGGCAATCCATTTCAAAAACTATTAGGCGAACATGGCCGAAGTAATCAAGGCAGATAATGTTCAGGACGGGCCATGACAAGCGGTGTTTGCGTGGCGAGAAAGGCTAGCGCGGATGACCCTTTGCGCTGTGCTGTATTGATTTCAGGTACAGGTTCAGGAATGGAGAAATTAATCCACCACCAAAAATCAAATGCGCAGTGCTGTCATCAAACCGTTATCGTAATCAGTGACAAAACATCTGCTACTGGATTAGAAAAAGCCGAGGGCTTAGGAATCAACAATATTGCAATTACTTTACCCGATGCTGAAGATGCGAATCAAAGAAGAATAAGTCATGAGGCCCTAATTACCCAAGCGATTGAAGAGAGTGGTGCTGAAATTGTTATTCTAAGCGGATATATGCGAATCCTCACAGCATCATTCGTAGATAGATGGGCTCCAAATTTAGTCAATATTCATCCCTCTCTATTACCTCATTTTCCAGGAGCGGATGCGCATGGAGATGTAATTGCTAGTGATGTGGAAGTTAGTGGATGTACTGTTCATTTTGTAGACCGAGGTGTAGATTCAGGCGCAATAATTACTCAATGTAGGGTGCCGAGATTTTCAGATGATGATGTTGCCTCACTATCCTCAAGAGTGCGTGTTGAAGAGCATAGAATTTATCCACGAGTCATCGATGCAATCGCAGAAGGACGAGTCTTCATAGAGGGCGATAAAGTCACTGTTGATGGTGATCTTTAAGTTGTGATTTTTCATTGTAATTGGAAAAACCATCAGCACCCTTAACAATATTTATTGACACCAAATCAGCAAATAATGAATTAACACTATCCCCTTCACTCATTTGATAATCCGCTGGGCAGTTGGCGAGTAATGGTTGACGATTTGAATCCGAATCAAGAGGAACGCCACCACCACTCTGTAGCAATGATTGTAATGACTCGCAGTCTAAATCAAAAGCATCACAAGGAATAAATTGAATCGGGCCATTGATTTTTTGATGAACCCAACGAATAACATCACTCAATTTTTCACAGTGTTCAGGGTCTGGCCAAACTTCTCCTTCAAACATTGAGATTCTATCTTTATCGCCACATAGAGTTACAATATTTTCAATACCACATTCTTGACACAGTTGACGTATTCGTTCAACACCACCACACATTAGGGCCTTATCTTGCCCCATCCTCAAACTAGCACCTCCTGCAAAAATGACTGCAGAAAATTGTTGGGAATTATTGTAATTCATCCAAACCCTCTAGCGCAATTTCTAGTTCGGATAAGAGGCTACGAACTCTTAGCAACAAAGCCTGTCTTTCTCTTGTTGAACGAGCTTCTGGTAACCATTCCAATAGCCGCCTAACGTCCTTGGCATCTCGTTCAACAGTCCATTTCAAAACCGATTCCAAAACCGGGTCTTCAGTAGGTAAGAATCGGGTCGCCATCGGTTATTGCAGTTGGACTAAGCCCTTCAATTCTGCTCTGACAAAGTTCGCACCCGTATTCGTTCAAACAACTCACCACCAGAGGGTGCCAACTCAACCATCTCCTTGCAAATAGTAAGATTTCGTTTTGATAAAGAACAAAGAATTACAGCAGTTTGATGCCATAATGTACTTTGTTTTGACATTTCTATCAACCAAGAGTCTTCGGGAACCGGATGTCCACCGCGTACTATTTCTTCAGCGATATCAAGAATAATATCTAATGATTCTCGCTTCTGTAATAAGTGAATAAAAGCCATCCAAGTCTCTTCACCTAAATCGTCTTCAGATAAATTAGAAAGAAGTATACCAACCATCTTCAAGTCTTCATACCCATGTCTTTTCCAAAGCGCTGGGATTATTTTTGCCAGTTTTCTCCGATTGTTGCTATTGGTTAGCATCCATGAAGCGATTCTTCGCAATTCTGGGTCTGCACATCCAAGATTAAATGAAAAACCACCATCATGTGCTAGCAAATCAGAAGTAGGTTTCACCATCATTCCAATACAGCCCTTTGCATACGCAAGGCGTAGGAATTTCAAACATCTTCTTTTTCCTGTCAAGACCTTAGGTGATTGATTTGTTAGAAATTCGTCTAATTCCGAAATCAAGAAGAACCACCATCAACCGTTTTTTTACGAACAGTGTCAAAAATATCCCCTACCAATCCAACTGAATCCCGGAGGGTTGCAAGCATTTTTTCCATTACATTTGGATCTTCGAATTTTTCCTTAACCATATCTCGTAATGCATCTTCAATCAGTGAGTGCTCCTTATCGTCAATTTCAAAAATTGAACGTAGGTGTGCTAATACTCTGAATTCATCTCTTGACAGAGAAGCATTAACAATTGCAACTTCGAATACCTTTGTATAAATTTCAAGAGCTTCTTCGGCTGAAATTTTTTCACCCTTTGGGCTTTTCCGCCCCTCTTTTATTGCCGAGTATATTTCTCCAGGTTGAGAACTTGTTAGGTTTAGAGTACTGGCTAATTTGATTATCAACCTCTTCTCCTCTCTGGTCAATATGCCATCCGCAAGCATCACTTCTACAGTTGTGCGGAAGATGTTCAAACTACCGAGAGAGAGTTTGGACATAACAACCCCATTGTTTTCTTCTTCTTGAATACATTGCTCATCAATAACCGCTGAATTTCCTATTTTTCAATAAGAGGGTTCAATTAGTATTGGTCTGTCCCAAAAACTGTTCACTTCCCTTTCACGCTTTGAGATGGCAACATTTCAAGCACTGTAATGTTGTGTAAGACCCTACGGGTCTTTCCAATCATTGCGAATGGTCAGTGAGCGTAAGGAGGTAACTCAAATGGCTCAAAAAAGAAACAATCAGAAGCAAAAGGCGATGAAATATTTAATTCGCGCTGACATTAAAGTCAACGGTTCTGTCCAAAGAAAGGACATAATCGGGGCTATCATGGGGCAAACCGAAGGTTTGCTTGGTGATGAACTAGAAATACGCAAGTTGCAAAGAACTGCGCGCATCGGCCACGTCGATGTTGAAATTGAATCCAAAGGCGGTAAAGTGCATGGAGTAATTTCAGTACCAAGCAGTATGGACAATGTTGAAACCGCAATTATTGCATCCGCACTGGAAACAATCGATAGAATCGGTCCATGTGCAGCAGTAATCAAGGTACTTGACATCCAAGATGTAAGAGCAACCAAGCGAACAGCCGTGGTTGACCGCGCAAAGGAACTACTCCTCAGCCTAGTCAATTCTGGTGAAGCAGCATCAAAGACAGTAATCGAAGAAGTACGTTCGGTTTTGACTACAGGCACTGCAACATCTTTCCATGGATTAACTTGCGGACCAAATATCGAATCTTCTACTTCATTGATTATCGTTGAAGGAAGAAATGATGTTCGTAACCTATTGAACTGTGGTGTAAAGAATTCAATCAGCGCTGATGGCGCTGGCGACATGAAGCAAGAATTGATTGACTTAGCAAATAGCAAGGAAACAGTAATTCTAGCAATTGATGGAGACAGAGGTGGAGAGATGCTATTTTCGCAACTCATTGAAACTCTAAAGGTTGATTTCGTTGCACAAGCACCAGTTGGACAAGAATGGGAATTGCTGCCTCAAAAGACAGTAACAAAATGTCTTTCAATGAAAGTTGAAGCATCTAAATTTTCTCACGCACTCAAGAAGAAACAAGAAGGTGATGACAAAGGTGGTGCTAAGGATAAGAATTGGACAGAAGATATGCCTGAGGAATTTGTAGTTGAAGAAGCACCTGCAGAAGTTCAAGAATTCTTTGATCACTTAGATGACCTTGCTAAGAATAAGGCTGTTTTCGTAATGGTAGATGGAGGAGTATCTGACCCAGTAGGGCCATCAAAGCTAGCGAAGGAAGCAGAAGCAGCAGATGGCGCAATTGCAATCGTATTCAATGGACCAGTTAGTGAAAGAACTTTGGAAATAGCAAGTGATGCTGCAATTCCTACAGTTGTCGGAACAAAGGCCGGTAAAGGATACGAAGCACGCGATGGTGTCCAGGCTTGGTTATCTGAAGATCACCGCTGAAGACAGATTAGATTCGAACACCGCCAACTGGCGGTAAAAGAATGCTGTTGACTACATGGTTTACACCCGTTTGTAAGTCTTGTAATTCAGTAGGATGTGGAAGTTCTAATTCATCAGCGACCAATGCGGGAGTTATCCCTGGTCCTGGAATTCTCTGAAGAGCAATACCAAGAGCGCTTGCATCTTCAAGGAAGTTTCCGCTCGCCCCAGAGTGTCTCGCCTCAAGGCGTAATCGTGACCACTTCTCCATCTCAGTAATTGCCTTTGATAATTTACTAAGTAATTCAGCGCGAGCATTATCCCCCCTCTCTTGTCGCGGCATTAGGCGAATCGCTAAGCGCAATGCCCTATCAACGCGAATATCACGCGGTTCTATTCCTACATGACTGGCTATATTCCTTCGAACAGAATTTAACGATTCCATACCTTCTCGTTCCACAATTTCAGCATCCTCTTGCAGACCTATGCTGTATAGGAATAACGAGAGTGCAGCAAGTGCATTTTCAGTTTCTCCTTCTACCGGTGCATTTGGTTTTTCTTTAGCAGGAGTTACTTTCTTAGTTTGAGGTTCAACAATAATTTCTTCTTTCTTTACAGGTATAGCAACCTCTTGTTGCAAAGGAATTTCTTCTTCCATTTCCATCGCTTCAAGCATCGCTTCATGAGCATCTTGTAATCCGTCACGAGGCAACAATACTTCTCTTCCTTCTTTGTTCACCATCGGCACCAAAGTTTGTCGAATTGGTGAAGGACTCCATGAAGTGAAAGTAAAATCAGCATCTTCAACAGGCCGCGCTGCCAAATGCCTGAGGAATTGAGGGATTCTATCATGAAGACTTTCAATCGCATCAGGTTTACGCAATTCTAATTCCGTTTCCAATGCCAATGCTACATCGTTTTTCCAAGGCAAGGTTTTGAGACGCCGTCGCAGTGAAGGATGTTGATGAATTTTGGTTCGCATATTGGAAACCTTTCTCGCAGTACCAACAAGGTCAACTGTAATTTCAATTCTCAATTGAGTTACATTCCAGCCGCGATATTCTAATTCTGCTAATTCTTGATCTGTCTTAGCAGCTAACCTTTTCATCGTTTCACCAGCGATAACATCACCTGCAGTAGGAGATGTTGTAGCAGATTTTCCAAAGCGGCGAGTCGTCGCCACCAACTCTTCAAAAGCGCGAATGTTCAATGAAGAAGTTGATACACTTTCATCCCCCTTGCCCCGGCTTAACAAATCCAACCAGTCACGTTCTAGCATTCTCAAATGCCTAGCCCCCCGTCTTGCTTGTTTGTCAATGAATTCTTCCATGTTGTTCAATAGTTCACTATCAGCATCAATTTCTCTTAGGATAGAAACGCGTTTCTCCACATCTTCCGAACTATCAAACGAGCAATCCAAACTGTTCAAATCATCAATTAATTTGAGTCTAGCATCTAACTTTGGTTGCTCAGATTTCAACAGTTGAAGTGAATTACGCGGTTCGTCAACAACCCGCTGACGCCATGCATCCATTACCAAACCAGAATCCTCATATTTTGCTACCAATTCCAAACCATCAAGTTCTATTTGTCTCCAATCTAATTGTAAAGATTCAACGACATCAATGAAGTCTTGGGTGAATTCAATTTTTCCTGCTAACGCCGCTCCCTCGTCCTTTCTCTCAGGCCACCTAGACACAATATCTTTCCAACTTTGTAAAGCGTTTAGATGGGTGTTAACCACATTATTAATTTCCGGTAGGTTCGCTTCCCATTCTAATAATTCTTCAGCGGTAGCAGCTTCATCACTTGGTAAAATTATTCCAATATCTCTCCAATTATTTAATTGGTCATTGAGAAGTTGTTGCCGTTGGTGCAAGTTATCAGATATTGCAATAATCTGTTGGTGAAGGCCTTGAACATCAGCTGACAAACCCTCTTTGATTAGCACAACTCTTCGAGCCTCGTGATGCTCAGCCAAACTTTCGTCAAATGGCGCGATTTCTCTTATTATTAGCAGGCGTAATTGTTCATGTCCATCATGCAACAAGTACCACTTGTCAATTTCATCAAGTGCTTCTTTGAGATTTAATTCTGAAATATAACCAACATCATAACCACTATCCAACATCTGTTTCATTGAATTGGTAATTAATTCGTTTTGCTTTTCTTCAATCTGTTCAATTTCACTTAATCCCACTTCAATAGTTTCTAAATTTGCAGGATCAGATAAATATGGAATCATGACCATTGTAGCAGGAGTATTAGACTGGTCTAATGAATCGAATCTCTTCAGCAATTCTTTACGAATTTCTCCATCACCAACAGTAGCCCATTGAAGTGCACCCGCTTCAAGTTCCAATTCCCAAGGACGGTTATCTTTGGCCCAGTTTTGATATTCAACTAATACATCATCAGCAGTCATTGGGTCTTTCAATTCATTCTGCCAACCCTCGGCAATAGTAACATCATCATCGTACCAGTTTTCAATAACAGAAGTTAATCTATGGCGCAAATTTACACTTAAGTTAACCAAATATTCGGCCTTTTGTAATCTATCACTGGCTGTTGCCGAATCACTTGAAAGAAAATCTTCTAATCCATCAACAATTAATCCAGAGTCACTCCATTCTTCCAACCTTGAGTAATACCAAGGGGTGTCGGAATTATCATCGGAATCGGCACTCACAGGCTCACCTAACATTGCCAAGAACAGCCACAGCCTTTCAATGTGAGCAATGTTGACGACAAATTGTTGCATTTTCTTCAATGTCTCTGCAATGCCACCACTCATGCAAATTGAATAAAATGGGCTTTTTTTGCTGAGCCCCCTTTAGGGGGCGGTAAAAATCACAAGGTGTTGAAAACGCCTTCAAAAACCACTTTTCAGCCGCAGACCATAAAGGCATAAAGGCAAGGTGAGTGATAATGGACCCCTTAACAGTACTTTTCAGCCTCACTTGTATTGGCGTTGGAGGCGGTGTTGGTTATTGGCTGAAAAAGGCCGATGACAAATTCATCCTACTCAATGAAACAGGCATATTACTTCAAGAATCTCAAGCAGCCAATTATGCTCATCTCAATAGTGAAATCGGCGTATTACAAGATTCTGTAGGAGATATGTTAGGATTAATTGATGCTTTGAGAGCAACTAATCCTGAGCTAGATGGTGCAATACTTTCTCATGCTACAATTACCCGTTTGGAAAATCTTGGAGAATTTGCTAACCAAGACGAGATTGAACTAGCGATTCGAGACTCTTTGCACTGCATTGAAACTTTAGTAGCCGCAGTAAGCAGTGAAACACCTATCGGTTCCGAGAGTGTTCTCAATTCAACCAGTGAATCTCTAGTTATCCGTCTTCTCGACCTTTTTGTCAGCAAAAATGTTACTCTTGATCAACTTGGAATAAATTCCCTTTCAGCGCATAAACTTGGCCATGTTGCTATGTCTCTGCGGCAGTATGAGTGGGCAGAATCTGCATTTGGCCTCGCCTATCAAGCATCTCCTGGCAATAGTAATTTACTCGAAGCATTGGAAAAGATTGCTATCATCAAGAGCGATACTGTACTGCGCCGTCATTGGTTAGAGGCTAGAATGACAGTCACTCCAGACGACCCAGAATTACTTCGTTCACACGCCCACTTACTGGCTAGTTTGGGCGATGAAGAAGCGGAAAGAGACGTACGTCGCTTAGAAGCCCTTGGACTTGACACAGCCGCAGACCGCTCATTATTATCCGGTCTACGCGCTAGAGCAGGGGCGCGCAGTGAAGCATTAGAAGCGATTGAAAATGCACTTGCCGAAGACCCAAGTGTGGCTAATGATTGGTATAGTCATGCAAAACTACTCTATCAGGAAGAAGAGTCAGGAAAAGCACTAACTTCAGTTGACCGTTGTTTAGAATTAGATAGACAACACGGTGAGGCGTGGGCATTGATGGCAATTCTCTTAGCACCTAATAAGAATAGACTCAAAGAAGCGCTGAAAGCTGCTACACACGCAGTAGCATTAGATTCTGGTGGAGTAGACTTGATGATGCTGAAGGTAGATTTATTGATTGCAAGCGGTTCAACAGCTGATGCAGAAAAGGCAATGCAAAAGGCATTAGAAAACAATTTACAAAATGGAGAATTGAGGGCACTAATTGCTTCAAGAAAGTTATTGGAAGGAGATTTCATAGAAGCACAAAAGTTGCTTGATGAAACACCTGTCGGCATCGATCACACCTTATTGCATGTAGTTGAAGGACGCCTTCATTTGGCAAATGCAGACCGAGCTCGTGATGGTACTGGGCAAACAGATGCTGCATTATTAGCCAATGCTTTTGCTGCATTTGATGAAGCGCTCAAATTGGATAGAGAATCTGGTGTAGCATGGCTTGGACTTGCCCGAAGTAACCGTTTACTACAAAATCTAAAAGAAGCCGAAGAATCACTTGATAGGGCTAGAAGACTATTACCAGAATCCGATCCATCTGCATCAATTGAATCAGCATTGTTATCGCTTGATAATGGTGATATTTCAGCCGCTAGCACCTTTATTGATGCTGCCGACATACATGGAGAAAATGCAACAATTTCATACGTTCGAGGAAATATTGCAGCCCGCTGCGGACATCTCGACCAAGCCTTAAATCATTACAATGAAGCCCTAGAATTTGATGCAGGACATATCCGGGCTCGTCTAAATAGATGTAGCGTATTGATGGCAACCGATGAACCTAAGAAAGCATTAGATGATTCAGAAATACTCTTAGATTTAGCACCAAGTTTGACTCTAGCAAGATTACGTAGAGCAGAAGCGGCTATGATGCTTGGTGAATGGGAGCCGGCAAGAGATGACCTCAAGATTGTCCTAGAAAATGCTCCACACCACCACCATGCGCTTACACAACTTGCATCTTGTCATATGTCATTGAAGAGACCAGAAAGAGCAGAAGCACCATTGAATGAGGCACTTCGATTAGCCCCTGACCATGCACCTGCATGGCATCAACGCGGCCTACTCTATCTCGACTGGAGCAGAGAAGAAGCGGCATTATCTGATTTCGAAGCAGCAGTTCGTTCCGATTCTCAACATTTGGATGCACGGTTGCATATCGCTGCATTACATCACGAAGCACAGCGCCTTGACCAAGCTAGTGCAGCATGGAAGAGCGTTCTTGCAATTGATGCAGATTGCCAAGTCGCCCGCACCCGACTAGAGGAATGTGAAATCGCTCAATTGGCTGCAACCAATTGATCTCGCACAAGCGAAGTGATTTGAACAAGGCCCTACGTGGATCTGTTATGAGCCTAAGTACATCCGATATCGCACCCGCCTTTAATT
>Ga0206679_10003800_pt1 | contig 11429 bp, 12 predicted proteins | sample M110012015metaG_FD_155464 | JGI IMG/M metagenome (GOLD analysis project Ga0206679, IMG submission 155464) | Ammonia-oxidizing marine archaeal communities from Monterey Bay, California, United States - M1 100m 12015 | ecosystem: Environmental > Aquatic > Marine > Intertidal zone | place: USA... | reverse complement strand
CGGGGTCTCCAGACGCAACAGGAATAATGAAATTCATAACAGAAACTAGTTCAACCGAAACCGCAGCTGCAGGAATTAAATCAAGATTAACTGTTACACCTGGCCCAGGAGATGTCACCGCGAATGATGATTTTGGTTATACACAAACTTTTGAATATTTTAATGACAATATAGATGTTAATGTGACAACTGGATTAGATGTGAATCTATAACAATGTTGTTTAGGGCTCTTTTAGTAATTTTTATGTTAACTTCTTCTTTCGAAGTTTTTGCGGCCGAAATAGTACCTAATCAATCAATAGTAATGCATGATACAGTTAAAAGAGATGCATATAAAACTGAAGATATCTTATTGTTATTTAAGTCTTGTTATGAAACTATTCAGTTTTTAGCTACTACAAAATATAAAAGAAAGAAACTTAAATTAACTGAAATAGATGTATCTCAACAATGTTTTTGTATATGTGATAAAGTTAGAGAAAAACATAACCCCACACAATTTTTAGCAAAATCACCTTTAGAAATACATAATATTATTACTCCCCTGGCCAATGATTGTTTAAGAGAAAAAGGACAGTCTTGGTATGATGATGTAGAACCTGATATGGAGAAAAAAGATGACGACAGATGATCGTATAGATGAAATATTAGAAATTACAAGTTTAGTTCCTACTCCAGAAATGGCGCCTGATCCTCCCGCAAGAATTAGACCTACTGTTGATAGTGATCGCAAAGATGACGATGTTGATTATAATTATGCCCGTGAAAATTACTACAATTTAATCGAAAGAAATCAAGATGCAGTAGAAGAAATGTTGGAGATTGCTAAACAATCTGAACATCCTCGTGCTTTTGAAGTGGTCGGACAATTAATCAAATCTGGATTAGATGCAAATAAAGAATTAATGGCTCTACATAAAACTAAAAAAGAACTAAGTATTGAAACAAATAGTAGTGTTAATGTTAACAATGCGGTCTTTGTAGGATCTACTGCCGAATTACAAAAACTCTTAAAGGCAAAACGTGGCTAGCGAAAATTATCTTGGAAACCCCAATTTAAAAAATGTTGGACAAAAAATAGAGTGGACAGAGGAAACCCTTACTGAATATATGAAATGTAAGGAAAATCCTGAACACTTCATAGAGAGTTATGTCAAAATTGTTCATGTAGATAAGGGTTTAGTTCCATTTGATATGTATGATTATCAAAGAGATATGATACATAAGTTCAATGATAATCGTTTTGTAATCTGTAAAATGCCTAGACAAACAGGCAAGTCTACCACGATCATCAGTTTTTTACTTCATTACATTTTGTTCAATGAAAGTGTTAACGTTGCTATCCTCGCTAACAAAGGAGCGGTAGCAAGAGAACTTCTTTCTAGATTACAACTTGCATACGAACATCTACCTAAGTGGTTACAACAAGGAGCAGTTGTATGGAACAAGGGTAATATTGAAATAGAGAACGGCTCTAAGGTTATTGCTGCAGCAACTTCTAGTTCTGCTGTTCGTGGTAGTTCATTCAATATTATTTTTCTTGATGAGTTTGCTCACGTTCCTCAAAACATAGCCGAACAATTCTTTACTTCTGTTTATCCTACAATTTCTTCTGGTGAATCTACTAAAGTTCTTATTGTTTCAACTCCACTTGGTATGAATATGTTTTACAAAATGTGGATTGAATCGATAGAAAAAAGAAATGATTATGTGCCAATTGAAGTACATTGGTCAGAGATGCCAGGACGTGATGAAAAATGGAAAGAAGAAACAATACGTAATACTTCTGAAGTACAGTTCACTCAAGAGTTTGAATGTGAATTTGTGGGATCAACGTATACATTAATTGCTCCATCAAAACTTAGAACGTTGGTATTTAAGACTCCAATTCATTCTAATAATAATTTAGATGTTTATGAAGAACCAATAAAAAATCATACATATGCATTGATAGCCGATACTGCTCAGGGAAAGGGTTTAGATTATTCTGCATTTAATATATTCGATGTTTCCGGAATGCCGTACAAACAAGTAGCAAAATTTAGAGATAATACTATTTCTCCTATGTTATATCCAAATATAATTTTCAATGTGGGGAATAAGTATAATCAGGCCCATGTTTTGATTGAGGTAAATGATATTGGTTCTCAAGTCGCGGACACTCTACATTATGATTTAGAGTACGAAAACATAATGATTATTACAATGAGAGGTAGAGCGGGACAACAAATTGGTGGTGGGTTTGCGAAGAACATTCAGTTAGGATTAAGAACGAGTAAACAAATCAAGAGAATTGGATGTGCCACTCTAAAAGATTTGATAGAACAAGATCAATTACTCATACCAGATTTTGAAACAATTAGAGAACTCACAACCTTTGCTTTGACAAATAATACATATCAAGCAGAAGAGGGTTCACATGATGATCTAGCGATGACTTTAGTAATATTTGGATGGCTAGTACAACAGAGATATTTCAAGGAGTTAACAAACATGGATATACGAAAAAAAATGTGGGAAGAACAAATGGAAACTTTAGAACAAGATATGTTGCCGTTTGGAATTATAGATGATGGAATGGAAGAAGAAACCTTTAAAGATGATACGGGTACAGTATGGACAGTTGATGATGAGGCTAGGAGGCTATATTACTAAATGGATCTATATCCGCAAAATTAACTTCAGTAGGTGGGTTGTTTATTTCTGTTATTAAATCTTCAATTTTATTAGATAGATCAGGTCTTTCCTTTTTTAATCTGTTTAAAAAACTCAGAGAACCAGTAATCAATTGATCTGGACGGATAGATAATCTTTTTCCTATTCTTCTTTTATCAGATACTTCAAGGTGTTTGGGATTTACACAGGATGGATTGAAGCATGTTTGAGTTACTACTTCACTAGATGTTAATTCACCTCGCACTCCGGAAATTGATGAGAAATTACCATACATCATAAACGCATATCTACTGGCGGGTATAGTTTGACCCATTACAGAAAACATTCCATGACCTGTTTTATTTTTTGAAGCGAGCCAGATATGACACTCTGTATTTTTTTCAGAACGATCAACTTTTTTAAGAAATCGATCTTTTATTTTTTTACTGTCTATTAATTTATATTTGTCCATACTTCCTTATAAATTTATGATAACACTTAATATTTATGATTTTAGAGAACTGCAAAAAGATAAATAAAAGTAATATGGTATAAAATCTATAAACCATAATCTTTCAACTTTATCTATAGGAGAGATAAGATGCCTTTTACAATTAGTCCAGGCGTTGTAACCAAAGAAATTGACTTAACAACTATTGTACCTGAAATATCTATGACAGAAGGTGCACTTGCCGGTCCTTTTAAATGGGGACCCACTTTTGATGTTACTACAGTTAGTAATGAATCAGAATTAGTAAGTCAGTTTGGTAAACCAAACGCCGCAACATATAAAACATATTTTACCGCTGCAAGTTATCTCGCATATTCGGGAAATCTTAAAGTGGTTCGTGCAAGTGGAACAGATGCAAATAATGCAGCAATGGCCACAGCACTACAAGTAAAAAATGATGAACACTATGAGAATACATACGACCCAGATATGGGTGGATCACAAATCACCACTGCTGGAGCATTCATTGCAAAATATCCAGGAGATCTCGGAAACAGTTTAAGAGTTTCCATGTGTGGTGCCACAAGAGCAAACACTAATGCAGACGGAACACTTAACAGTAATACAGATATTTCACCTACTTGTACTTCTGCAGTAGTGAGCGGTACTACTCTTACTGGCGTAGGTACAACTTTTTCGAATGATGTCGCCGTAGGTGATGTTCTCTTTTTCGATTCTAAATATTGTGTAGTTACTACTGTTACATCCAATACAGCTTGTGTTGTAGTAGCTGGTGCAAATATGGCCAATACTGGTGCCTATACTGTGAGAAAAAGATCAGCATTTGGTCAACCAGCATCAGACATGATTGGAACTTGTGCAGCTTCAGCTAATGGAACTACAATAACTGGAACAGTTACAGCATTTGATACTCAATATACTGTAGGTGATCTTGTTAAACTTGTTGGTACTGGTGAAGAACGTAAAGTTTCGGCAATTACTAATTCAACTATAATGACGGTATCGACACCTTTTGCACTAGCCGCAGCCGCTAATACTCATTCACGTAGATGGGAATATGCAGACGCATTTGATAGTGAGCCTGTTTCTTCAGCTCATGCCAAACGAAACAGCGGAAACTATGATGAAATTCATATTGCTGTTGTAGATGAAGATGGAGAATTTACTGGAGCAAACAATACTGTAGTGGAATCATATACAGGATCAGTTGCCGCTGGAGCTAAAGGTGAAGACGGACAGAGTATCTATTACAAAGATTTAGTTAATAGAGGTTCAAAGTATCTCCGTTGGATGGATCATCACGCAGATGGTGATGCAGATACCCTTCTTGGTGGTGGAACAACCGCTTGGGGTGGAGCTGCAACCGGAACATTTAATGGTAAAGGAATTATCATATCTGGAAGTCTGACTGGTGGAACTGCTGGAACAGCAGCAACCGCTGGAAATATTCAGACAGCTATGGATGAATTCAAAAATACTGAAAAAGTAGATGTAACACTTCTAATGACTGCTGATGCAGTAGCCGCTACCGCTATTCATGCAATTAATAATATTGCAGAATATCGTAAGGATTGTGTGGCATTTATTTCACCTACACAAGCAAATGTTGTTAATAACGCAGGAAGCGAAGTTGATGATGTTATAGCATTCCGTAATTCAATGCCAAGTTCTTCATACGCAGTACTTGACTCTGGATGGAAATACATGTACGATAAGTACAATGATGTTTATCGATATGTTCCATTGAATGGTGATGTCGCTGGATGTTGTGCATTTACAGATGGAGCACGAGATCCTTTTTGGTCGCCTGCTGGAATCGATAGGGGTAATATTCGTAATGCCATTAAACTTCCTTTTAATCCAAATAAGACACAAAGGGATGATCTCTATAAAAATGGTATTAATCCTGTTACAGCAATGCCAGGAAGTGGAATACTTCTTTTTGGAGATAAAACTCTATTAGCAAAACCAAGTGCATTTGATCGTATCAATGTACGAAGGTTGTTTATCCTTTTAGAAAAATCTATTGCAGCAATGGCCAATTCCTTCTTGTTCGAATTCAACGATGAATTTACTCGTTCAAGATTCACTGCTACCGTAGAACCTTTCTTGAGAGATATTCAAGGAAGAGGTGGAGTTCAAGATTTTGCTGTTGTCTGTGATGGAGGTAACAATCCAGCAGATGTAGTAGATCGAAATGAATTTCGTGGAGATATCTACATAAAACCATCACGTTCAATTAACTTCATACAACTACAATTTGTTGCAGTTAGAAGCGGTGTTGAATTTGAAGAAATTATTGGTCGATAACCGATAAATAGTAGTATATAAATATATAAAAGATGGGGGAAGACGATGACTTCCGAAGGGAGAACTTTTAAAAAAGACTTCCCCATCACATCTTAACTTTAGTCATCGGAGAAAAAAATAATGGCATTTAATATCGATACATTTACTGCAAAATTAAAGTCTGGTGGAGCATTAGGAAGTTTATTTGAATGTGAACTTACTGCTGCTAAAGGCTCAGGAAGCGTTATTGGAGACTTTAAATTTATGTGTAAAGAGGCCGTACTTCCGGCTTCAACTATAGAGCAGGGAACTGTTACATACATGGGACGAGCTTTACAAATTCCTGGTAATAGAGCCGCACAACAATTGACCACTACGGTCTATAATGATGAAGATATGGCTATTAGAAACCATATCGAAAGTTGGATGGAGCTAATCAATTCTAATAGAACAAATGCTAGAAGCGCAGGTATGGCTGCTATTGGTAGTTATACAGGAGCTTTGAAAGTTAAACAACTTTCAAAGGAAGATTCTGGAGTACTTAAAATTTATGAATTTATTAATGCCTGGCCTTCATCTTGTGCAGAAATTCCCTTATCGTGGGAAACTAATGAAATTCAAACTTTTGGCGTAACATGGGACTATAATTATTGGAAAACTACAGATATAGGCGGAAACGTTATTTCTGGTGGTTAATAATTATTTGATTTATTATGAAAGAAACATATTTATATGGGAGTGGAGAACTCTACTCCCATTTCACCTATTAGGAAGAATGTATGGCAGTTGAATTATTTGGATTTTCTATAGGAAGAGTTGACAAGGACGCAAAAAATAAGCAATCTTTTGCACTTCCCGAACCGGAAGACGGAGCAGTTGAAATTGGCCCTACAGGTGGAGCATACGGTACGTATGTTGACATGGAAGGTCATGCCAAAAATGAATTAGACTTAATTAGAAAATATAGGGAGATGGCGACATATCCCGAATGTGATCAAGCAATAGATGATGTTGTTAATGAGGCCGTTGTTACAAATAGGGAAAACTCTCCTGTCAGCATTAGCCTAGAAAAATCAAATCTATCAGATGATATTAAGGAAAAGGTAAAGTACGAATTTAAAGAACTGATTCGTTTGCTCGATTTTCGTAAAGTTGGTTATGAAATGTTTAAAAAGTGGTATGTCGATGGTAGATTGTATTTTCACATTATCATTGATAATAAAAACCCCAAACGTGGTATATTAGAACTACGCTCAATAGATCCCCTAAAAATAAAAAAGATTAGAGAACCAAAAGTTGCTCAAGATGCACATGGCACAATGGTTGTAGATACTGCTGGATTTCAAGAGTATTATGTATTTAATGAAAGGGGAATCACTGCAGCTCAAGCCGGAGGCATGACAGTTCAAATTGCTGCGGATTCTATCTCTTATGCACATTCTGGTATATTAGATCCCGATAGAAAATTAGTTTTAAGTCATCTACACAAAGCAATTAAACCTCTAAATCAATTACGAATGCTTGAAGATGCAGTAGTCATCTATCGTATCTCACGGGCTCCTGAACGTAGAATTTTCTACATTGATGTTGGTAACTTACCTAAGATCAAAGCGGAACAGTATCTACGTGATATCATGGGTAAATATAAGAATAAGCTTGTCTATGATTCCAATTCTGGTGAAATTAAAGATGAACGTAAGCACATGAGTATGTTAGAGGATTATTGGCTTCCACGAAGAGAAGGTGGACGAGGTACAGAGATTTCTACGTTGCCGGGAGGGGAGAATCTTGGTGAATTGGCTGATGTTGATTACTTCAAAACAAAACTATACAAAGCACTCAATGTTCCCCCCTCAAGGTTAGAACAAGATTCAGGCTTTATACTAGGACGAGCTGAAGAAATTTCAAGAGATGAAGTTAAATTTACTCGTTTCATTGAACGATTACGAGCTAGATTTAATATTTTGTTCAATGATCTCATAGAGAAACAGTTATTACTCAAGGGAATTGTTTCTTCTTCGGATTGGGGAGTTGTGAGGGATAATATAATATACGAGTGGGAAACCGATTCACATTTTGCGGAACTACAACAAGCAACAATGATGAGAGAACGGTTAGGTACGTTAGTAAATGATATGGGATATAGAGATGAAGTTGTTGGTAAATATTTCTCTCAAGAATATATCAATAAGCACGTTCTTAAATTGTCTCAAGAAGAAATTGACAATATGAAAGAACAGATTGCGGCAGAGAAAGAAGAAGCTGCGGCCGCTGAAGGTGGAGGAGAATCAGAAGATCAACAATGGGAATTTGATCCTTCAGCAAACAAGCCAGACTTAAAAGTGATTAGTAATTAAAATTTATAAATAGTATAAATATAACAGAAATAATAGAGGAAATTTATGTCTAATGAAACTACAATTGGTGATATCGTAGCATTATCAGCTCAAAGTGATGCCGCAGGAGTAAAGACCGCAATAGGTGATGTACTTCAACAAAAAGTGATGGTATGGAAAGTAAGAAAAAAGATTTCGCTAAAACTTTTTTAACTAAACCAAATACAGACTCGAAAGAGCCGGAAAGTTCAGGGGTAGAAGATGGCAGCAGAGACACAAGTACTACGTGATTGCGAAAAGAAATACATAGCAAAGTTTTTTTCAGATGCATCAGAATCAGATGTTAAGAAAATAGATTTATCGACACTTGCTTGGGCAAAACACACAATGACCTTGTCTGGAGCATCAACAGAAAACTTTAAAATTGGTGAAGTAATAACAGTAGGGAGCGCAGAAACGTTTCTTGTTACTGGATTTACTAGTGGTGCAACCACATTAGAAGTTGTTGGATGGGATAATACAAACAAAAAAGCAACCTCAATCGATACAGGTTCATCCAATGGAGATGCAATTAGTGGTGGAGTATCAGGATCACATACAGAAACCCTCGCAAATAGTGGTAACTTGATAGGTCTAGAGTGGAATGTATTAGTTACTAAGATAATGTGGATTACGAATGGTTTACAAGTTGCTATTGAATGGGATGGATCAACCGCAGAAAAATATATTGCAGAATTAAGTGGTAATGGTAGTTGGTCTATGTCAAATATGGAATGGCCAGGAATACCAATAAACGCAACTGGTGATACCTCTGAAGTTTTGGGAGATATTCAATTTTCCACAACCGGACATGGTTCAGGTGATTCATATACAGTTATAATGGAATTGAAGAAACAGGCACCAGGCTTTGACATCCCAGCTTACGAAGAAAATACTAAGTTAGGATTTAAAGTTGACTACTTAAAAGGTAATTTCACATGATAGGAGAAATTTAATGAGACTTATATGCGAACAATTAGAAAATGTAGAATTTATATGTGAAGGCGCCGGAAAAGCAAAGAATTATTTCATTGAGGGTGTATTCATGCAAGCCAATGTGAAGAATCGGAATGGTCGAGTATATCCAAAAACAATTCTTCAAAAAGAAGCTAAAAGATACGAGCAAAATTACATTTTACAGAAACGCGCATTCGGTGAATTAGGACATCCAGAAGGCCCGACTGTCAATCTTGAAAGAGTTTCCCACATGATTACAGAGTTAAAAGAGGATGGAGACAATTACGTAGGTCGAGCCAAGATTATGGATACCCCTTATGGTAAAATTGTAAAGAACCTTATCGATGAGGGAGCCCGTTTGGGTGTCTCATCCAGAGGAATGGGCTCCTTAAAGCCCGTAGGTCGCAATTGTAGTCACGTACAAGATGATTTTTATCTTGCAACAGCTGCAGATATTGTTGCTGATCCTTCTGCTCCAGCGGCATTTGTCAATGGAATTATGGAAGGAAAAGAATGGATATGGGATAATGGTATTTTAGATGAACGCCATATTGCCCGAATCGAAAAAGAAATGAAAATAACTAGTCAAAAGCAATTAGATCAATATCAACTAAAAGCCTTTGACCAGTTTATGTCAAGTTTATAAAATTACTAAATAATACACAAACATAAAGTAATATACTTTAATTATCAAAGACTAGGAGATTTAAATGTCTGAAGAAATTTTGAACAAAGAGTCTGAGGAAATGACAGAAGAAGAACTAGCTGAAAAGCGGAGAGCTGCTGCTGAACAAGATTCTTCAGACGAAGAAGAGGATGAAGAAGAAGTAGAAGAAAGTAAAACTTCTAAAGCCTCAGTTAAAAAAGAAGAAGATGACGAAGAAGATGAAGAAGAGCCTGAAGTAGCAGAAGGTAAATCTTCCGTTAAAAAAGAAGAAGAGGAAGAGGGGGATGAAGATGAAGAAGAGGTTCCCGCAGAATCTAAAAAAGCAAAAAAAGAATCTGTAATTCCTTCAACTAAAAATCAAATGTTGAAAAACATCTATGATGAAGTTAACAAAATGTTGAAAAGTGATCTTGCTGGTAAATATGAGCAAATCATGGCTTCAACTTCTTTGGAAACTGTTAAAGAAGTCAAAGAAACCCGTACTCAAGCTGCAGTCACAAAGGAAGATATTGGGCCGATTAATGTTCAAGACGACATTGAAGCCTTAACAGCAGGTGAAGAAGGACTTTCTGAAGAATTTAAAACGAAGGCCACGACTATTTTCGAAGCTGCAGTTCATGCAAAAGTTGTCGATGAAGTTAATGCCCGTATGGAACAACAAGCAAAAGAACAAGAAGCTGGATCTAAAGAGTTTCAAAAAGAACTTACAGAAAAAGTTGACGGATATCTTACCTATGTTGTAGAAGAGTGGATGAAGGAAAATGAATTGGCAATCGAAAGAGGAATTCGTTCCGAATTGGTTGAAGATTTCATGTCTGGAATCAAAACCCTCTTCACAGAACATTACATCGACATTCCTGAAGAGAAAGTTGATATGGTTGACGACTTATTCACAAAAGTTGAAGATCTTGAAACCTCTTTGGATGAAGAGATTAATCGTGGAGTAGAACTCCAAAAAGAATTGGCTCAGTTCAAAAAAGATGATGCCCTTAAACAATCAACTTCAGATTTGGCCGATACTGATTCGGAAAAAATCGCTAAGTTGGCTGAAGGTATTGAATTTGAGAACACGGAGCAATACATTGAGAAATTGAATGTCCTTAAGGAGAGTTATTTCCCAAAGACAGATTCAGTTACATCAGAAATTACTGAAACTGATGACACCATCGAATTGACTGAAGAGCAATCTCCAGAAAAAGTTGATGAATCTATGAAACATTATACATCGGCGATAAAACGCTACAATACTTAATTTTAAACCTTATAGGAGAATAATATGTACCTAGCTGAAGACCTTCAGAAAAAGTGGGGTCCGGTTCTTGGTCACGAAGATCTCCCTCCGATTAAAGACAACTATCGGAAAGCCGTAACGGCAGTTCTTTTGGAAAACCAAGAGAAAGCCATGCGGGAGCAGTCCTCACAAGAAGGAATGTTCGGAAATCTTTCAGAAGCGGCTCACGCTAACAAGACCGGCGGTAACGTTGATACCGTTGATCCTGTTTTAATTTCGTTGGTTCGTAGAGCCATGCCTAATCTCATCGCCTATGATGTTTGTGGAGTTCAACCGATGACTGGTCCTACCGGACTGATCTTCGCTATGAAGTCTCACATCACATCTCAGGCTGGTGTAGAAGCGGCTGATTCTGTCGAAGCCGACACATCCTTTTCTGGTAGTGGAACACATTCTGCTAACAGTAACCCTGCACATGCCTCTATGACAACCGGTACTGGTACAGCAACAGCAACACAAGAAGCTGATGTTACAGTATCCGAAATGGCGTTCGCAATTGACAAAGTAACTGTTACTGCTAAGTCCCGTGCACTCAAAGCTGAGTACACAATGGAATTGGCACAGGATCTTAAAGCCGTTCATGGTTTGGATGCTGAAACAGAACTGTCAAACATTCTGTCAAATGAAATTTTGGCTGAAATTAACCGCGAAGTTATGAGAACTATCTACACCAACGCAAAAACTGGTGCAGCTCATAACACTACAGCCGCAGGAACTTTTGAC
>Ga0206679_10003797_pt1 | contig 11431 bp, 8 predicted proteins | sample M110012015metaG_FD_155464 | JGI IMG/M metagenome (GOLD analysis project Ga0206679, IMG submission 155464) | Ammonia-oxidizing marine archaeal communities from Monterey Bay, California, United States - M1 100m 12015 | ecosystem: Environmental > Aquatic > Marine > Intertidal zone | place: USA... | reverse complement strand
TACAATTTTCAGATTTGGGATAAGACGCAAAACAGTGCACCATCTCGACTGAGCACAACCTCATACCCGAAGGTTTCCTACGTGCACTCTGGGTGGTATACCGAAGATAAGCAGGTTGTTCTTGTACATGACGAGCTCGATGAGATGGATTATGGCTTGAATTCGACGGTTCGGCTATTTGAGCTGTCGGATTTTGGGTCACCATCACTCCTGTCAACCTGGACTGGCCCTACTGGGGCAATAGACCATAATGGTTTTGTTCGGGGTAACCGCTACTACATGTCTAATTACACACGAGGAGTGACCGTGTTAGACATTTCAGACACCTCGAACCCTGTTGATATAGGTTTCTTTGATACATTTCCCGTGTCAGATAACACATCATTTAATGGTGCTTGGGGAGTTTATCCCTATTTGCCCAGTGGTGTTGTTTTGGTCAGTGATATTAGTAGTGGGCTTTACATTGTCAGAGATAATACAGTCCAACCATCCCAGGGCAGTGCAAGCTTTGATGCTTCGACCTACCTTGTTGAGGAAGGTGAAAGCGCAACGATTTCGGTGGATCGTATTGGCGGGTCCGCAGGAGATGTAAGCGTAAAATGGGAGATCTTGGCTGGAGCCACCGATGATAGTGATCTTGCACTGGACTCCGGCACGTTCAATTGGAGTGATGGTGAAAATCAGGCTCAATCTATTAGTATCCCTGTTGTCTCTGACACAAGGGGTGAACCAAAAGAAAGTTTCTTTGTTCGTCTCTATGATCCTGTAGGTTCTTTGTCCCTAGAATCCCCCAGTATTGCTGTGGTTTCTATTGAGGCCAGTGAGGGTACGGTTGATGAGAACCAATTGCCTGTCGTTGATGCTGGCTCTGACCAGACCGTGGATGCTGAAACTACTGTTAACTTGCAGGGCTTAGCCACGGATGCCGACAGTACCGAGCTGACTTATCGTTGGGAGCAACTATCCGGAGCAACAGTGTCTATTTCTCAGGCTGATTCTGCGGCTGCAGAATTTACAGCGCCAGGTGAGGCTGCAGAGCTATCCTTTAAGTTGACGGTTACAGATGATCTTGGTGGTGAGGGTTCTGATTCTGTCACGGTGAATGTGGTTGTACCGCCTCCGCCTCCAGTTGTAACGCCCGCCAAGAGTAGCGGTGGTGGCGGGGGATGTACTTTGTCTCACAATGCTTCAAGTGATTCATCCTTACTCATGCTGCTATTAGTGTTGAGCCTACTGATGATTCGAAGACGTTACTTGGCTCGTTAGACACAGGCCTGCAGATAGAAGGCTACCCGTAACTCACAGAGGCAGTGGTAGGGGTGCGTCTCTCTTGATCAGCTGATTAAGAATAATCGTGGACTCGATGCCTTCAGTCATTGGGACATTGGCGAGTGTTTCTTTAAGAAATAACTCAAAGGACTGCAAAGTCGCTGTGCTGACCCGGAGCATGTAGTCATGTGTCCCAGCCAGCACACAACATTCTGTCACCTCAGGTAAGTTTGCAACTGCTGATTCAAATGCTGAAGCATTGTCCGATGTATTTTTGTTCACTTTTACAAAGACCAAAGCTGACACAGTTACGCCGATCATTTGATGATTAAGTTGGACGCTGTATCGCTCGATGAGTCCGCTTTCCTCTAGTTTTCGAAGTCGTCTTAAGCAAGGCGTTTGGGATAAGTTCACTTTAGCTGAGAGATCTGCATTGCTAATACGAGAATTATGCTGCAATGCCGACAGTATACTTATATCGATGTTATCTAATTTTTTATTCATAATGAGTGGATTCTGCTATTTAATTTTATTATGTAGCAAATATAACACGTCAAAGTTACTTTGGGTTCTAATTTTTGCCCGATAATGCCACTTTGATTTTGGTAATATTTGGACCTAAAGATATTGACCAAGGTTGCAAAAATGACGCAAAAAGCCCGCGCTTTAGATCAGTGGATCCGCTCTGATTTCAGGCAAATCAATACAGAATTGGAAGAATTGTATTTTGATAATCCTGATTTGACAGAGTCCTCGGGTCAAGAGATCAAAAAGCGATTAGTTGACGAAGGCAGAGACCTTATTGCTGATCTTCTCAATGAGGGTAATACTGACGAGGGTTTTGACAGTGGATTTGAATTGTTAGGGGATGTTGGCTTTTATATGGCTGCCTGTCGACGTCATGATATTACCGAACCCTCGAGAGAGAAGAAGTCTCCCCTAGCTGAAGCTTCAGCTCTTGCAATGCAATTAGGTGCATCGTTAGGTGTCATTCCCCGGTTTGCGTCTTGTCATTTGGAAACCCATAACCGTGCGGTGAACGGAGAATATAAAACATTCACCTCCCTTGCTGATGAAAAAACATTTATAGACTTTAATACACGCGGTGTCTTTTCATTTATTCGGGCCTCTGAGGCCTTGAGAAATTGCCTACCATTGGGTGTTTCTCATCCGGTTACGTACGATTTGTTATCTGCTGCGAAGGTGGCCCTTGATGAGGTATATGACTCCAACGCGACGTTATTTGATCAGTTAGATATCAATCGATTCTTCTATTGTGTTAGACCCTACTATCGCCCGCATAGGGTTGGATTGCATGAATATAGGGGTGCTAATGCTGGTGATTTTGCAGGTATCAACGTGATTGATTTATTACTCGGCGTCTGTAAAGCAGATGATCCTTATTATTCTCAATTGCTGGTGGATAAGTTTTTGTTTATGCGCCCAGATGATCAACTAGTGTTACGTGATTGTATGCGCCGAAAGAGTCTGCTCGATAGCTTTCTAGATTGTCAGACTGAACATAAAAATGACCCATGGTTTCAGACTAACTTACGAATGTTTCTGGAGGTTTGCGAGGCCCATGGCAGAGTCGCTATCCAGCATCACGAGCGCCTAGTGCATAAATTTATCGAACGTCCTGCTGAATCTGGGGCTCATACTGACCAAGCAGATTTAACGGCCAGCGGGCCACCGCTACCGGTGCTGTTAAAAGGCCTCAGAAAGCTTTGTGACATGCGCTGTGCGGCTCCAGATACAGAGGGCTTTGATACTCGCTATAGAGACATTCAGGGTCTTAAGGACTGTTTAGCATGATGGAAGACAAATTTGTTGAGCAGCAGGGCATCTATATGCTCAGTCATTCGGTAGGTCTGCCGTTGAAAACAACCCAGTCAGCCGCAGATGCGGGCTTTTGGCAGCCTTGGAGCGCAGGTGGTGAAAATGTTTGGGACCACTGGTTGGCAGGCATTGAACGATTCAGAGCAAGTCTCGCTACGCTTCTAAATAGTGATAGAAGTCAATTTTGTCCCCAGAGCAATATATCCAGTGCGGTAAATAAAATCATATTCTCTTTACCGCGCTCTGAGCATAAGAAAGTCATATTAATGAGCGAGGAAGACTTCCCCTCGGTGGCCTATGCTTTACAACAATCTTCTGTGCTCGGTTATCAAATCCGTTACATTCCTCGGAATCTGGATCTAAATAACATGCAGGTGTGGGATGAGTATTTGACTGATGATGTTGCTTTGGTGCTGGTGACACAGGTCCAATCCAATAATGGTGCTCAGCTGCCAGTCGCTGAGATAACTGCAATGGCAAATGAACGATCTGTTTTGTCCTTAGTCGATGTTGCTCAGTCCATTGGCATTATTCCGATTGATATTCAGACATGGCGAGCTGACTTTATTGTTGGCTCCTGTGTGAAGTGGCTTAGTGGTGGCCCCGGCGCAGGGTTTCTCTGGGTTAGTGCGGATGTGATAGATCGATGCCAGCCTCAAAATGTTGGGTGGTTCTCCCATGAAGATCCGTTTGAATTCGACATCCATAACTTTCGCTATGCCAAAGATGCGCTTAAGTTTTGGGGCGGCACGCCCTCAGTACATCCCTTTGTAGTTGCTACAGCGAGTTTGAATTTTGTGATTGATCTCGGTGTTGAGACTATTCGTGAGCACAACCTAGCCATGGCTGATCGAATTATTAACACTCTAGAAGAAGGAGAGCTGGTATCGCCAGTAGATCCCAATCATCGAAGTGGCACCTTGATTCTTCATTTTGGTGATAGTCATGGCTACATTGCCAATATGTTAAAAAGCAGTGATGTTTCTTTTGATAGTCGATCCAAGGGGATTCGACTTTCTCCTCATATTTATAATTCTGTTCACCAAATTGATCATCTGATACAAACTGTTAGTGACAACCGACGATAAAAAGTAGGGGTGTTTTGGTAAACCCTAGGTGATCCTTTTAGCCGTAAAAAACGGTACACTTCTGATATGGCTTTCGATCATCAATCATTCTTGAAATCGCTTACTCAGCGCCCCGGCATTTATCAGATGCTCGATGGTGAGGGGCAGGTTTTGTATGTGGGCAAAGCCAAGAATTTAAAAAAGCGTGTCACAAGCTATTTTCGTAAAACAGGCCTAACCGCGAAGACAGCTGCGTTGGTTAAGCGCATAGTTCAAGTTGATGTAACCGTAACGGAGACTGAGACCGAAGCATTAATCCTCGAGCATAACTTGATCAAGCAATATCGTCCGCCATTTAACATTCTGATGCGAGATGACAAGAGTTACCCCTATATCTTTTTATCAGACAAAGACAGGTGGCCTCGCTTAGCGCTTCATCGGGGCCCGAAAAAAGCAAAAGGCACTTATTTTGGGCCGTTCCCCAGTGTTCATGCGGTCCGTGACAGCATGAGTTTTTTGCAAAAGACGTTTAAAGTGCGCCAGTGCGAGGATGTGTTTTTTAAAAACAGATCTCGACCTTGTCTGCAGTATCAAATTAAACGTTGCACTGCGCCCTGTGTAGAATTTGTTAGCACTGATGATTATGCATCTGATGTTAATTTAACCCGCCTTTATTTAGATGGTAAAGCCGATAAGTTACTTCGACAGCTAGAACGGGATATGGAAAAGGCGTCGGAGGAGCTACTGTTTGAAAAAGCGGCGGACTACCGTGATCAGATTTCAGCTTTACGCCAGGTTCAAGCCCAGCAGATGATCGAAAAAGGTAGGGGCACTATTGATGTTGTCGCAGCTGCCGTCAGTAATGGGCAGGCCTGTGTGCATATGCTCTATGTTCGTCAGGGGCGTATCTTAGGAAGCCGCAGTTACTACCCAAAAACACCGCTGGCCGAACAGCCTGATGATCTTCTTGAGGAGTTTGTTCCGCAACTTTACCTTTCTGGAGGAGGGCGCCCAGACCTTCCGAAAGAGATTCTCGTCAATGCACAGTTTGAGGGTGCTCAGTTACTCACTGACGCCTTAAGTGAGCGTATTGGCCGAAATATTGAGATACGCAATAAGGTCAGAGGTTTCAGAGCCAAATGGATTGAATTGGCGCAGCGTACCGCGGAGCAAAATCTAGCTGGCAAGATAGCGTCCAAGCAGACTTTGGAGCAACGGTTTGAATCATTACGTGAAACTCTCAATCTAGATATTACTCCTGAAAGACTAGAGTGCTTTGATATAAGTCATAGTAGCGGTGAGGCCGTTGTTGCCTCCTGCGTCGTCTTCGATAACAACAGTGGTGCGCTGAAAAGTGATTATCGGCGCTTTAATATTGAAGACATTACCGGCGGTGATGATTATGCGGCAATGGAGCAGGCGATTAGAAGGCGCTACACGAGGCTTATGAAGGGAGAGGGCAAGCTACCGGATATCTTGCTAATTGACGGTGGTAAAGGTCAGGTTGGCGTTGCTAAATCTGTCCTTTCAGATCTTGGAGTGGTTGGCGTAATGATTATTGGTGTGGCAAAAGGCACAACACGTAAGCCGGGTATGGAAACGCTCATTTTGGCCGATCAAAACAATAAAGTGGTTGCGCGCCCTCAACAAGCGGCGTTGCACCTAATTCAGCAAATAAGAGATGAAGCTCATCGATTTGCAATTACCGGCCATAAAGCTCGACGAGATAAGAAACGTCGCACCTCGCCACTTGAAGGGATCCCAGGAGTAGGCCCTACTCGCAGACGAGATCTACTCAAGCACTTTGGCGGGGTTGTAGAAGTTAAGAAAGCAAGTGTTGCGGATCTCATGAAGGTTGCTAATATAAATAAAAAGGTTGCTGAAGCAATTTACAACGCACTGTACAATGAGTAACAGACGACGGTTTTTTAATCCTTCTCATCGATAGGCATCGGACTAAAATTTTATGTGGAATCTACCCAATATTTTGACATTGCTACGTATCGCTATGATTCCTGTTTTCATTGTCGTTTATTACTTGCCTTGGGAATGGCACCACTTAGCCTCTGCTGCGATCTTTGGTTTAGCCGCTTTGACAGATTGGGTTGATGGATATTTTGCGCGTAAGCTCAATATGGTCACTCCCTTTGGCGCTTTTCTTGACCCAGTGGCAGACAAGCTTATTGTTGTTGCAGCCCTGGTTTTGCTGCTTGAGGTGCATTCCACGCCGTGGTTTGCCCTTCCCGCTATTGTGATTATCGGTAGAGAGATAGTTATCTCAGCATTGCGGGAATGGATGGCTGAGTTAGGCTCAGGCCAAAGCGTTGCGGTATCGGCGATAGGCAAGGTTAAAACCTGGGTTCAAATGGTGGCCATAGCCGTTTTGTTACTTGCAAAGCCGGATCAGGAAGAGTTAACACTGCTAGGTTTTGGTGCAATTTATCTTGCTGCAGGACTCACTTTATGGTCGATGCTTTATTATCTGAAGCAGGCTTGGCCTCAATTGCGATCTAGCGGTGATAAGTAGTTGATTTATTGCTGGTATTCCCTAGAATAGCGGCCTCGCCGAGCGCACTTGGTGAACTTAAATTTATGGGCGCGGTAGCAAAGTGGTAATGCTGTGGACTGCAACTCCGCCATCGTCGGTTCGATTCCGACCCGCGCCTCCAATTTAATTAATTATTAATCTGCAGTAGTAGAGGTAATCGTTCCCTTTTAAGTTTTTGGTAATGTATACTTCGCGACTTTTGAGAATGCAGGTTAAGTGCAACTTAATGTAGGAAGAAAATTTCCTCATAGCCTCCCTTCAGTATGCCCGGGTGGCGAAATTGGTAGACGCAAGGGACTTAAAATCCCTCGGTGGCAACACCGTGCCGGTTCAAGTCCGGCCCCGGGCACCACACATAGTTTCACCGTCAAAGTACTCTCCCGAGTGATCAACCTTTATAGTGCACCAAGGTATCGTTATCCCTAGTCGAATTTCTGGGAATTAGGTTAGTTATCGCCTAAAGAAGTAGTTATTATTCTGTTTTGTTCTTAGCTGGTGGGCACATGAAACTCTTTAAAAACCGATTGAGATCTTTCGAGAGAGGCTATCTGGCTTTTCTAATGATCGCTATGACAACTACATGTTTTTCTCTACCAGTGACTCAGGATAGGGAAAACCCAATTGCTATTGTGATCCATGGGGGTGCCGGCACCATAAAGCGCGAACTGATGAGCGATGAAATGGAAGACAGGTATCGCGAGGTACTAGCGGAGGCTATTGAGTCTGGATACCAAATCTTAAAAAATGATGGTTCAAGTACAGATGCGGTAATCGCAACAATTACATTGCTTGAAGATTCTCCTCTTTTTAATGCAGGTCATGGTGCTGTATTTAATCACGATGGGAATATTGAATTAGATGCCTCAATAATGCAGGGAGGCGACTTAAATGCCGGAGCCGTCGCTGCGGTGTCTCGGGTTAAAAACCCTATAACTCTTGCCCTAGCAGTATTAGAACATTCTCCTCACGTCATGCTAGTTGGGGAAGGCGCTGAAATGTTTGCTCAACAGCAGGGCATTGGTTTGGTCCCAAATGAGTACTTCAAAACTGAACGGCGACGTCTTCAATTGGAAGAGATTCTCGCTAAAGAAAAAAGCGCCTCCCTATCAAAAACAGCGTCCAATGCGTTGCTTGCTGCATATCGATTTGATGAAAAGAAACTGGGCACTGTGGGTGCTGTGGCCATCGACAAAAATGGTGACATTGCCGCCGGAACGTCCACTGGGGGAATGACTAACAAACGGTTTGGTCGGGTAGGAGATGTACCAGTAATTGGAGCGGGCACCTATGCTGATAATAATTCCTGCGGTATTTCTGCCACTGGTCATGGAGAATATTTTATTCGAGCTGCAGTAGCCCATGATATATGTGCGCGAATGGAGTACAAAGGTATTAGCTTGCAACAGGCACAAGATGAAGTTGTTCAAGACAAGCTGATTAAAATGAACGGTTCTGGCGGCGTTATTGGAGTCGATAAGGATGCCAATGTCTCGTTTTCGTTTAACTCACTGGGTATGTACAGAGCATCTATCAACAAAGATGGTGTGCGCCAAATTAAGATTTTTAAAGACGACTAAGTTGAGTATCCTTTGGGGATCTTTTGTTAACTTATAGCTCTAATGCTAGCATTTAAAAGTTGAACCAGCCCATTGCGTCGTAGGTAATCCCTGTTGATACAAAGCCTTGCATCGCGAAAAGACAACCGGTTAAGACCAACCCTAAAATAGATCCAATAATTCCATTGTTTGCCGCATAGCCTAAGATGGCGGTAGGTTTATAAATTAACTCTTTGTAGTTAATAGATTCGTCCACTTGCTCAAGTAGGGCTTTGGCGCTTTGCAGATCGGTAATGCGCTCTTGGTCTGCATTAGCCAATTTTAACTCCCATATTTCCTCTTCGATGATAAATAGCTGGTTACGCACAAAATCTCTATGCTCAGCACTCAGTGATTGGAGCTTAATTGCTTTGTAGATGGCAAAGAGGCTTATGCCTGAAATAATCGTAATGATTGCTACGATTACATATATGGTTGAAATATGATGCCTCATCTCAGTCCAAACAATGAGATTTAAAATGGCGATGCAAAACAGAGAATAGAAAATAAGAATCGATGTGTAAGCTTGGATTCTCAAGTAAAAAGCCTCACCAAATGATCGCAGAACCTTGCGTGCATTCATCCAGCTAAAAACGTTAGCTCTTTTTTGTAAGTCTATAAATACATGACGTTTATTAGCTTCTGGATTCCTGCTAGTTGTGAATATCGAAGCGATTGTTACGCCGGGATACTGTACTAGATCACCTAGTTTTTTAGCCGTTTGAAATCGTCTTTCAAAATCTATTGCACAGATCACTCCAAAAAATAACATCTGAAAGCCCAGCATGAAACCTAGAATCGATGCGAAGCTAATTAATTTTTCAGCAGCAGTAATACCAAATAAGCTCACATCATAATAGGCTCTGACCAAAAATGGAGTTGCAGGTATAGCTAGCATGCAGGGATATATAATGAACCTAAAACTAGAGCCAAAGTCTTTCTCATAAACTGATTTAATAATACTGTACAAGAGAAACCCTGAGGCAATTTGTTGAGATTGCGTAGCATTAGTATTAGCGGGAAATAATGAACTGGATTCTTCGCTGGTTAACTGATTGGCTGTGCTGTGATCTAATTCGAGAGGAATACCTTGCAGGCATATATCATTTTCATCCATTGAGCAGGTCAATTCATCCTCTATTAATCCTGGATATTTGGTGGGTTCAACCCAACCGGCCACTAGCCTTCGATTGGTTTTATCCTCGTCCCAGTTAGGCGCGGGTAGACAGAGCCTCTCCAAATCTTCTTCTCTAAAGTAGGCATATTTAACGGAGATAATAAGTCGCCGCATAACTAGCAGTAAGTAGGCCAGAATAATCTGAAACCTATCGATATTTTGCAATGCTTCTGTTTCTGAAAACACCGCTAAAAAGACGCCAATGGTCAAAGCCCAAGAGGCGGGGTAGATGATCAGCCAGGACAAAATGATTGTGGCCAACGGTCGATGAGCCAGTGAAATGGAGCACAAACCTCTGTTTTGTATGACGTGCCATGCTCTAGATAGTGAACTTTCCATAATAATGGCAGCGAGGGGTGATAGAAACACAGGTGGCAGATTCTCATAGATGAAAGTTTTCCAAAAATCTTTCCATGAAAAGTTTACCGGTGAATGGAAATCTTTGGCAGACCTATCAGATGAAGTACTTCTTAACTTGGCGGCTTCGTACGATGAGTTTAATCCAGATATAAATCGCTCATCTTCCTCATTGGATGGCTGTCTTAGACTGAGATAGGACTCAGGATTAGAGGATTCTTGATTATTCGCCATATTCGTAACCTAGTTGTTGGGTAGTCCCTTTAAGTTCGGATAAAAGTCATTTATATCTATGGATTTGTTGATGAGTTGTAATCAGTATTGGATTATTATGCTATGACCGTCTATCCAGATATCTATAGTTTGTAGAGCATCTTTTTTCCAAGCCATACAGGAACATAACCAGTTACAATTTAGTAAGGACACATGGACACTAAGTATGACCAATCAAGACATGACATTAACTTTAGTTAGCTGTGCATTTTTTATGGCGCTAGTGGCCTTTATTTCGTATCGACAGTCTAAAGATGAATCTAATAGTCGAGATGGTTACTTCTTAGCGGGTCGAGGTCTTAGCGCTGTATTTATCGCTGGCTCATTGCTTCTCACGAACTTATCTGCAGAACAATTGATTGGCTTACAATTAAATAGTCTTTCAAGTAGTGTTGGAGGGCGACTACAGTTTGCGGGGTTAGACAGTAACAGCCTTTATATGGTGAATATTGTGTGGCCTGCCGAGCCTAAGAGTTATTCAAAATCTATACTGGATGTCATCAATGGATCAACGATGAGTGGAGATGCACTTAAGAATGCTGGAGTGCAGCTGCCAATAATACAGCCAGCCAACATGCTCATTTTTCACTTGTATCGCACCTCTTGATGTTATCTGTGGTACCTAAGGGCAGGCTGCCAATATTGCTCATGGTATTGGCGAGGCACTGTTAGTTTTCAGCTTTGGTCTCAAAATCACTGGCACTGTGTCGTTCTAGAAGCTGCTTACTCTCGTCCCCCCATGCGCGATTAACTCGCTGGCCTCGCTTTACTGCTGGGCGCTGCTGTATTTGTTGGGCCCAGCGAACAACATTGGTATACCCAGACACTTCAAGAAACTCACCGGCCTCGTAAAGAATCCCAGACACTAGAGCACCATACCAAGCGACGTTTGCCATGTCGGCAATAGTGTATTCATCACCACAAAGATATTGATTATCGGCCAGTCGCTGATCCAGGACGTCGAGTTGTCGTTTTACTTCCATGGCATAGCGGTTAATAGGGTATTCATACTTCTCCGGGGCATAAGCATAAAAATGACCAAAACCGCCTCCGAGAAACGGAACACTGCCAATATTCCAAAATAGCCATGAGAGACACTCTGCTCGCAATGGCGAGCCCACGGCAGGTACAAAGCGATCAAACTTTTCTGCGAGATAAAGCAAGATGGCACCAGATTCAAATACTCGAGTAGGAGTATCACCACTATGATCTGCCAGTGCCGGGATTTTTGAATTTGGATTGATATTCACAAAACCGTCACTAAACTGAGTTCCTTCTGAAATGTTAATAAGCCAAGCATCGTATT
>Ga0206679_10003795_pt1 | contig 11440 bp, 7 predicted proteins | sample M110012015metaG_FD_155464 | JGI IMG/M metagenome (GOLD analysis project Ga0206679, IMG submission 155464) | Ammonia-oxidizing marine archaeal communities from Monterey Bay, California, United States - M1 100m 12015 | ecosystem: Environmental > Aquatic > Marine > Intertidal zone | place: USA... | reverse complement strand
CAGTAAATTTAGAATCAGTTTTAAAAGATGGAAATCATAAGGATAATATCTATCTAAAAGAATACGATATAGTAAGAGTGCTTTCTATTGATGATTTTGATGATGAATTCTTGGTCTCAGTTTTAGGAGCTGTTAGAAAAGGAGGGAGCTTTGATTTTGGTGTTGGAATGACTTTACAAGATGTATTACTACAAGCAGGAGGTTTAACAAGGCAAGCAGAAGGAAGTAGAGTGGAGGTAAGTAGAATAATGGATTATGATATTTCATCCAATAAACTGAAGCCAAGGATAGCTGTTATAAAAACAATTAAAATTGGTGATGATTTGGTGTTAAGTGCTGAAGCAGAAGAATTTATATTACAGCCTTTCGATCAAATTTTTGTGAGAGAAAATCCAAATTTTGAACCTGCTAAAAATATTGTGTTATCAGGTGAGGTAAAATACCCAGGAACCTATACGCTCCTTTCAAAAGATGAGAAGATATCTTCAGTCATTAAAAGAGCCGGAGGTTTAACAAATTATTCCTATCTAGATGGTGTAAGAATGTACCGAAAATTTGAAGTGATTAATGAACAAGAAAAACAAGAGTTGCATATTTCTAAGGAACTTAAAGAAAATATTTTAGCAGATCCTGCACTCGCACTTATTTATACAAATGATCTGAGAAAAGAAGAAACCAATCAGCAAAGTATTTTTGGTTATGAAGATAAAGATTTTGATTATGACATGGTGTATCTTAATTTAGAGAAGGCAATGGGTTCTAAATCTTCAAAACATAACTTAGTATTGATTGAAGGTGATAGTATTATTGTCCCAAAGACTATGGATGTTGTACATATTACTGGAGAGTTAATGAATTTAGAAGGAGAATCAATTAGTGCACCTCATTTTAACAGAAGAAGAGCAAATTATTATGTGAATAATTTCGCTGGAGGATTTACCAAGGAGAATAAGAAAAGTAATACGGTAGTTGTATATCCGAATGGGATAGCCAAGAAATCAATAAATTTTGGATTCTTTACTCTGTCACCAAGAATTAAGAAAGGTTCTACAATCATTGTTGCAAATAGAGTAGTGAAAGAGAAAAAAGAGAATGAAAATCCTGTGGATTGGAATAAACAAATAGAAAATGCAATGCTAAAAGTTACTGCAGTTATGACTCTTTGGCTTCTTATTGATAATGTTTCAAAAACACAATAATGGAACAGTATAATGACGAAATACAGTTAAAAGATATTCTGATTAAATTATCAGAGTATAAGACTTACTTGTTGAAGAAGAAGTTTACAATTGCATCTATTTCTTTTTTATGTTTGGTAGTGGGAATTGTATTTGCAATGCAATCAGAAACTAAATATAATGCAGAATTAACTTTTGTTGTTGAAGGTAAAAATCAAGAGTCTTCTTTAGGAGCAATGTCAGGATTAGCTAGTCAGTTTGGTTTTGATGTTGGAGGAGGATCTAGCGCTACTTTTAGCCAAAATAATATTTTAGAATTATTAAAGTCAAGAGGGGTAGTTGAAGCAACCTTAATCCAGCATGCCAAGATTGATGGTAAGGAGGATTTATTAATTGAACATTACCTTGAAATTAATAAGATAAAAGATGCCTGGAAGGAAAATGAGGATCTTGTTCCTGTTTCTTTTTACGGTAGCTTGACATATGAAAATGACAGTGTTAGTGGAGGTGTCTGGAGAAGTATTATTGAGGATAAATTAGTAGTCGAGCTACATTCAGATGAAGCAAATATTATTAATTTATCTTACACTTCAGTAAATGAAGGTTTTGCGAAAGAGTTTGTTGAGGCTTTAATTGAACAAATGAGTAAAATGTATATTGTTCATCAAACTGCACAAGCAAATAATACTTTGGATTTTTTGCAAAATAGAGCAGATTCTGTTTTTGGAGAATTGGAAATAGCAGAATTAGAGTTTGCTAAAGTAAAAGACATAAATCAGAGAATTGTAAAAGCATCAGGTCGCTTAAAAGAGTTACAGTTAATGAGAAGAGTAGAGGTCTTAAATACTATGTATCTGGAGATTGTAAAAAACCTAGAGCTTTCAAAAATTACTTTATTAAACCAGACTCCAATTATTAATATTATTGATAAGCCAATATTACCTTTGGTAAAAGAGAAAAAGTCTATGAGTTTACTAGGTTTTCTAGCTGCTTTTTTTGGAGGGTTCTTGGCTGTTACTTTCTTTATTTTCAGAAAGTTATTTAAGGATGCTTTGGTAGAGTAAACTAAAGCAGTTCAACTAATTTCTCTAGTCTAATTCCTCTTGATCCTTTAAGTAGAATTGTTTTGTTATCAATCCTTTCTTGTTTTAATTCTTCTTCAAAATGTTTTCTGTTGTTGAATGATTCTTGATTCACTTTTTTGAACTCCTTCCCAATATAATAGCAATCTAAATTGAGTTTTTTACATAGTGAGATAATTTCTTTATGTTCTTTTTCTGAATCTTTTCCAAGTTCAAGCATATCGCCTAAAATACACAGTTTGTTTTTGTATTCCTGTTCTGAAAAAGAAATTAGCATTGCTTGCATACTTGAGGGGTTGGCATTATAAGCATCAAGTATAAGTGTATTGTTGTTTGTTTTTATAAGCTGAGAACGATTATTTGTTGGTATATACTCTTGAATACTATTCTTAATATTCTGTGTGGAAATATTGAAATACTGTCCAATACAAATAGCTAAAAGGATGTTACTGAACTGGAAGTTCCCAATTAATTGACTACTAATAGTAGAATCAAGATAATTTATACTCAAGAAAGGAGTGTTGCTCTCTATTTCCCCCTTAATATCTCCTGTTTTACCATATGTTGTTTGCTCTATCCCGTTAGCAAGCTCCATCAGTAATTCATCATCAGAGTTTGTAAATAAATGACCTTTATTTTTATTGATAAATTGAAAGAGTTCATTCTTGGTGTTTATTATCCCTTGAATGTTACCAAATCCTTCCAGGTGTGCAGATCCAATATTGGTAATTGCCCCATGAGTTGGTTGAGCAATATTACATAGAAATTCAATTTCTTTTTGATGGTTTGCACCCATTTCAATAATTACAATTTCGTGTTGCGTATTGATTTCTAAAATGCTTAAAGGGACACCAATATGGTTATTTAAATTTCCTTTTGTAGCATATGTATTCATTTGGGTATTTAACACCTCTTTAATTAGCTCTTTAGAAGTTGTTTTCCCATTTGTACCTGTTATTCCTATGATAGGAATAGCTAACTGATTTCTGTGATATGTAGCAAGTTCCTGAAGGGTTTCTAGTGCGTTAGCAACAAGAATTGTATTTTGATGAACATCATATTCTTTTTCATCAATAATAGCGTAAGAACAACCATTCTGTATAGCTTTTAAAGCATATTTATTGCCGTTAAAGTTTTCTCCTTTCAAAGAAATAAATATAGCCCCTTTCGTGATTTTTCTGCTATCAGTACAGATAGTAGAATGTTCTTGAAAAAGTGAATATATTTCTTTAATTCCCATAGTATTGTATAAAACAAAACCCCATGTTTAGTGAGGTTTTGTTAGTTGTTTGTAATTTTAAATATTAGTTTCTTTTTTTGCTATAGTCAGCACCCCTTCTTTGATTTTCTTTAGCCCTGCTTGTAGGTGCTCCAACTCTATCCATAGCACATCTAAATCCAATAGCGTCAGTTGATTGATCTTGATCTAGGAATCGTCTTGTACCAGGATTTAAATAATAGGCTCTGTCTTTCCAAGAACCACCTTTAAATACTCGAGTTCTATCAGTTACTAAAGAGGATTCGCCATAAGCGTACATTTCGTTACTATTTCCTTCAGGAGCATCATCTTTATATTTAGATGCAGTTTTATTCCATTTGTCAATTTGAACTTTTGCAGTGTCTGAAGTGGTAGTTTCGTTTAAGAAGTTATTCCAGTCAATTCCCATTTGAGATTCAATATCTCCATTTAAATAATTAATATTGTCTGATTTTTTATAGTTTCTTCTGTATGCATTTCCTTGAACATCAACAGGAACCATAGTAATTCTACCTAAACTATCTTTTTCTGCAATAAAACCATCATCATCAGTTTTTTGAGTTAAATAAACACTCCCTCTAAAGCTTCTGTGGTCAGATACAGTAGTTTGCTCTATAATAGGTCTGTATACATCCATTACCCATTCTGAGACATTGCCAGCCATACTGTATAATCCATAGTCGTTAGGCCAAAAAGAGCGTACAGGTGCAGTAATATCAGCATTATCATTTAAGTTTCCTGCAACACCCATATTATCTCCTCTTCCTCTTTTGAAGTTGGCCATAATTTCACCTTGGTTTTTTGGGTTACCATTTCTTAATGATGAACCATTCCATGGATAAAGTTTCCTTTCGCTAGTGTTTTCTTCTTGAGTATTTCCAATATATCCTAGAGCTGCAAATTCCCACTCAGCTTCAGTTGGTAGTCTATAATTAGGAAGTAATAAGCCATCCTCCATTTTAATTATCCTTGACTTCTCTCCGCTCCCGTAATTTTGATTTGTTAAATTTCTTGGGTTTCTTCTAATAATTCCTTCATATTGTCCTTTTAGATAAGCTTGAGTTGTAAAAACATTATCATCCATTTGTTCCATGTCTTCTTGAAGAATTCCATTGTCAATAAGGATTCGCTCATTTACTCTATCTGTTCTCCAAGCGCAATAATCTGTTGCTTGTTGCCAACTAACACCAACTACTGGGTAGTTTTTGTAAGCAGGATGTCTTAAGTATTGTGTTACAAAAATTTCATTATAGCCTAATTTATCTCTCCAAACCAAGGTGTCTGGTAATGCTTTTTTATATACTTCTGGGTATGACTGCCCATATACTCGATTTACCCAAAATAAGTATTCTAGATAATCAATATTTCTTACCTCTGTTACATCTAAATAAAAAGAAGATACAGTTTGTTTCCTTGGAACATTATTCCATTCATACATAACATCCTGTTCTACTCTTCCCATGGTGAATGAACCTCCCTCAATAAAAGTCAGTCCAGGACCAGTTACTTGTTCCGTAAAACGTTCGTTGGTTTCATACCCCCCATTTTTTGAATTATTGTATTCCCATCCAGTAGTTGATGATTGCTCTCTTGAGCATGATCCTAAAATAAGGATACTACCTATTGCTAAAATTAATTTGTTTGTTTTCATATTATTTATTGAAAATACTAATTTGTTTTTATATTAACTAAAATTGAGGACAACTTATTGTGTTGTAAGATTTTCCTTTTGATCTACAAGGCATATAAAGTGTGAATGATAATTCATGAGCACCAAGTGTATTGCTGTTCTTAAGGTCACTTAAGGTAATGTCGTAACTGTATCCGAATTTGAAAGAATCTTGGATTAGTCCTAACATAGCGATAAATGAGTCTATATTTTTTAAACTATGTCTTGCCCAAAGCCCTCCAACTACAGGTCCTTTTTTAGCATAGATCCCATAGTTAAATTGCTGAAAGTCTGCCTGGCTTTGATAAAGAAAGTTAGGCGAAATGGTAAAAGAATTATGACTAAATTCATTGATTACAATATTCCCTCCTGCATGTATTGTTATTTTAGTAGGCAATTCACTATTACTGATAAAACCTTGATCTGGCTGAGTGATATGATGAGCTGCAAAACCAAAAAAGAGATTCTTAGAATATCCTAGAAGTCCGGCTGAAAAATCAGGAAAACTTTCAGTAGAAGAATTGTTTATAATATCTTCTTGAGTGTCATATATAAATCCCTTTTTACTGTCAATCATGTCGCCAAAGGTAAGCTCACTCCAATTTAGGTTAATCATTCTGTATGACGCCTCAAAACCTGCTTTCATTGCAAATTGGTTGTTAATTTTTAGGCGATATGAATATTGCAAAGTAACATGTGTTGTATTTAAGTTTCCGGCACCTGCTCTATCTTGAGCAACTAATATTCCTAAACCACCACCTATAGCGCTAATGTGCTGGTCATATGAAACTGAATTAGTTATATAAGTTCTTCCAATCCCAGGCCATTGGTCTCTGTAGTTTAAATTTACTCTAGGGCACTCATTTGTTCCTGCAAATGCAGGGTTTAAATATAATGGATTGGCATAAAACTGACTAAAAGCAGGATCCTGCGCACTTGCCTCATTACTAATGAAAAGACAAGCAGCTACTGCTATAAAAATCTTGGAAAATTTATTCAACATAAATGGGTTTTTTCTTAATTTCAATTTCACAAAAATAAACAAATTATTTATTATCTACTTTTACTAGGTGAGAAATTATGTAATATTTATATTTTTTTAGCGTTTTAGCCTTGTTTTTAAAATGATACGTAACTTTGCAACAATGAAAAAACAAATACTTCTAGCTCTAATATTACTGTTTATTGCACCTAATATATTCGGACAATATAATTCTGTATTGTCTGATGGAAAATGGTTTAAAATAGCTACTAATAAAACGGGAATTTATAAGCTTAATTACTCTAGTGTAGACGGTTTAGGTATAAATACGAATAATTTGCAATTTTCAGCTCTAAAATTATATGGAAATGGAGGGGGAATGTTACCGAAATTAAACTCGGATTTCAGGCATGATGATTTAACTGAAAATGCCATAAAAGTTCACGATTCAAATAATAATGGAGTATTTGAAAATGGTGATTATATTTTGTTTTATGGCCAATCTCCACATACTTGGCGTTATGACACACAATCTGGTTTATTTAAACATGAAACACATTTGTTTGCTGATGAGGTAAATTATTTCTTAACTATTGATAATCAGAGTGAAGGAGAGAGGATTGAGCAAAGTCAACCTTTGCAAAATACAACTCAAACAATAACATCATTCAATGCATTTTCTTTTCATGAGCGTGAACTTGAAAACTTAATACATTCAGGAAAAGAGTGGTTTGGAGAGCGATTTGATATCGAAAATAGTCAATCTTTTGCTTTTAGTTTTCCTAATTTAGAAGTAGCATCACCAGTTAGTATAAAAACTGCTGTTGTGGCGCGTTCATTAAGCTATTCTGATTTTTCAGTAGCTGTTAATTCCTCCCTATTAGCAACTATTTCAGTTCCGAATATTGTTACAACTTATGCAACAGAATACGCAAAAATGGCTTCAAAAACGGCAACATATATGGCGTCATCATCTAATTTGACTGTTAATATTGAATATAACTCAGTTGATAATGGCGCGTTATCTTGGTTGAATTATATTGAAATAAATGCTAGAAGAAAATTGAAAATGTCTGGGAATTCCTTATTGTTTAGAGACGCCTCAGTATTAGAGAATGGAATTGGCGCTTTTGAGCTATCAAATGCTAATAATGGAATTACGGTTTGGGATGTTACTGATCCAACATTAGTAGTAGAAATGCCTGTTACAATCAGTGGGAGCACGCTTATTTTTAATGATTCTATTAGTGAATTGCATGAATATATTGCGTTTAATAGTAGTGCATATTTAACCCCTACTTTAAAGGGAGGGGTAACTAATCAGAATTTACACAATATACCTATTGATGTAGAATATGTAATCGTTACTCATCCTAATTTTTTAGCTCCTGCCGAACGCTTAGCTAATTTCCATCAAGCAAAGGATGATCTATCTTCAGTTATTGTAACGCCAGGGCAGATTTATAATGAGTTTTCTTCAGGAGTGCAAGATGTGAGTGCTATTCGTGATTTTTTAAGATATTTATATAAAAGACCAAATTCAAAACTGAAATATGTATTACTTTTTGGTGATGGATCTTACGACCCAAAAAATAGAGTAACTAATAATACAAACTATATTCCTACTTATCAATCCTTAAATTCTACACACCCAACCCTTTCCTATGTTACTGATGATTACTTTGGATTATTAGATGATAATGAAGGTTTGTTTTTAAATGATTTAGTGGATATTGGTGTTGGAAGATTTCCTGTTTCAACTTTGTCTCAAGCCAATACTTTGGTGGATAAAGTAGAACAGTATTACGCAAAAGAGTCATTTGGAAGTTGGCGAAATAACATTGCTTTTATTGCTGATGATGGCGACTCTAAAGATGGAAATACACACATGTGGCAAGCAGATAGTTTGGCAAATATTGTGGCTGATAACTATAAGCACATTAACATAAGTAAGATTTATTTAGATAATTATTTACAAGAATCTACTCCTGGAGGGCCAAGAAGTGAAACTACTAATCATGCGATAAATAATAGAGTAGATAAAGGAGCTTTGCTAATTAATTACACAGGACATGGTGGTCCTTTAGGTTGGACGCAAGAGCGAATTTTAGAATTAGATCAGATTAACGCCTGGGATAATATTAATAAATTGCCTTTGTTTATGACTGCTACTTGTAAGTTCTCCTATTTTGATAATCCTGAGCAAACTTCAGCAGGGGAATATGTATTGTTAAATCCAAACGGAGGCGCAATTGCTTTGTTGAGTACTACTCGTTTAGTGTATTCTGCCCCAAATTATAATTTGAATACTAAGTTTATCAATACATTATTTGAAAAAGTGAATGGAAAATTTCCTAGATTAGGGGATGTGTTTAAACAAACTAAAGTATTGAGTGGTACTTCTGTCAACAATAGAAATTTTACACTTTTAGGCGATCCTGCACTTTGTTTGGCTTACCCTGAGTATGATGTAGAAACTACTAATATTGCAGATACCTTAAAGGCTTTGGGTGAAGTAACTATTGAAGGGAGAATTGTAGCCGATAATAGTCTCTTAATTTTTTTTAACGGAACAATATATCCAACAGTTTACGACAAAGAAATTATCAGAACTACCTTAGGACAAGAGTCTTGTACACCAATGCCGTATCGTGACCAAAACAATATACTATATAAGGGGGCAGCTTCAGTTGTTGATGGGAAATTTTCTTTTTCATTTGTTGTACCTAAGGATATCGCTTATAATTATGGTGCCGGGAAAATTTCTTATTATGCAGTTTCGGATGATGAAAACCCAGTAGATGCCGGAGGTAGTGATGAGGGATTTGTGATTGGAGGTACTGCTGATGATATTGTGTATGATTATGAGGGTGCAGAACTTGAGCTATACATGAATACAAGAAATTTCTCAGATGGAGGAATTACAGATGCTAATCCTGTTTTATTGGCTGATGTTTTTGACTTTAGCGGAATAAATACTGTTGGAAATGGAATTGGTCATGATATTACGGCTATTTTGGATGAGAATACAGCAAACCCTTATGTGCTGAATGATTTTTATGATGCAGAAAAAGATGACTATACTAAAGGAGTGATTAGTTTCCCGTTCTATAATTTAGAAAAAGGAGAACATACTTTAACGCTTAAGGTTTGGGATGTGTTCAATAATTCTACTGAGGCAACTATTACTTTTGTTGTGGCAGACGAAAATGAGTTCACAATTTCTGATTATACTACTTACCCAAACCCTTTTTCTAATTCTACTGACCTATATTTTCAGCACAACAAGGCGAATCAAAACCTTGATGTAGTCTTGGAAATTTATTCTATTACCGGAACTTTAGTAAAAAGACAAGAAGAAAGTTATAGTGATAATGGCTATAGAATAGGCCCTATAGCATGGAATGGAAAAGACGAATATGGAGGGCAGCTCAGTGCAGGAATGTATATTGCGAAATTAGGTGTTAGTAGTTCGGATGGTGATTTTACTTCAAAATCAATTAGAATTATACTATTACCACAATAGATTCGTTCAAGTCCACATAAAAAAAAAGTATATTTGCAAACTAAATTTAAGAAATGAAGAAAATAACAGGAATAATTTGTGCGTTATCAGTAGTGTTTAATGCTTTTGCTCAGGATCCATCTTATGATGAGTTAACAGGAGGACTGAATACCATTACTACTGCTGTTCCGTTTTTACTAATTTCACCTGATTCAAAAGCAGGTGCAATGGGTGATGTTGGTGTCGCTACTACTCCTGATGCAAATTCGATACATTGGAATCCAGCAAAATTGGCTTTTGTTGATGATGATATGGGTTTTGCTATGTCCTATGTTCCTTGGCTTAGAGCACTTGTTCCAGACATTAACTTATCCTACTTAGCAGGATACAGAAAGTTAAATGACAATGAAGCTATTGGTATAGAATTGCGTTATTTTTCGTTAGGAGATATTACTTTTACTGATATTATCGGAAACGTAAAGGGACAATATAAGCCAAATGAATTCGCATTAGGAACTTCTTATTCACGTAAGCTTTCACGTAACTTTTCTTTAGCTATTGCCGGTAGATATATTTATTCTGATTTAACAGGAGGGGTTGATGTGGAAGGATATGGTACATTTGCAGGGCAATCCATAGCTGCTGATTTGGCTGGGTATTATACACAAGCGATTAGAATAAATGGTAAAGATATTGATTTGGCAATAGGAGGTAATATCTCTAATATTGGTAGTAAAATTTCATATACTGATGATGCTAATGAACGTGATTTTATTCCAATTAATTTAAGATTAGGAACAGCAATAGGTACAGAATTTGACGACTATAATAAAATGTCTTTTGCATTTGACATTAATAAGTTGTTAGTACCTACTCCTCCAATATATGATAATGGCGAAAGAGTTGCTGGTATGGACCCTGATGTTTCTGTAGTAAATGGTATGTTTCAATCTTTTTGGGATGCACCAGCAGGACCAAAAGAGGAGTTTCGTGAGCTTAATTACTCTGTTGGTACAGAATATTGGTATGCAAATCAGTTTGCTATCCGTGCAGGTTACTTCTTTGAGCATGATACTAAAGGAGGTAGAAAATTCTTCACTTTTGGTTCAGGAGTAAAGTACAATGTATTTGCACTTGATTTTTCATATTTGATAAATGCTAGTCGTGCAATTAACGGTAATAACCCTTTAGCAAATACTATGCGTTTTACGCTTGTGTTTGATTTTGGGGTATTGGATGAAATGAACTAATTTATGAGTTTTAGAATAGGTTTTGGTTTTGATGTTCATCAGCTAAAAGAGGGTTTAGACTTTTGGCTAGGAGGAATTATTGTCCCTCATACTAAGGGTGGTTTGGGTCATTCTGATGCGGATGTATTAATCCATACTATTTGTGATGCACTTTTAGGAGCTGCTAATCTAGGAGATATTGGAAAGCACTTTCCTGATACTGCTGCAGAGTACAAGGGAATTGACAGTAAAATTTTGCTGAAAGAAGTAATGGTTTTGATTCGAGAGAAAGGCTATGAAATTGGTAATATTGATTCTACTATTTGCTTGCAAACTCCAAAGATAGGGCCTTATATTTCTGAAATGCAAAAGGTGTTAGCTGCTTGTATCGGGGTGGATGCCGATTTAGTTTCTATAAAAGCTACAACTACTGAAAAACTAAGTTTTGTAGGTAGAGAGGAAGGTGTTTCTGCTTATGCTACTGTTTTAATCAATAGGGTTTAAAACCCTATTTTACTTTTAATTTTATTGTCTCTG
>Ga0206679_10003794_pt1 | contig 11441 bp, 11 predicted proteins | sample M110012015metaG_FD_155464 | JGI IMG/M metagenome (GOLD analysis project Ga0206679, IMG submission 155464) | Ammonia-oxidizing marine archaeal communities from Monterey Bay, California, United States - M1 100m 12015 | ecosystem: Environmental > Aquatic > Marine > Intertidal zone | place: USA... | reverse complement strand
CTAATAATCTTCCACACCAACTTCTGAGGATGCAGAAATGATTAAATTACCAAGCGCACCATCATTTCGTCTTGATGGCATGAGAGCTCTTGTTACCGGCGCGTCATCTGGGATTGGGTTAGGTTGTGCTGTAGCATTAGCTGAGGCAGGCGCCAATGTTGTTTTGTCTGCAAGGAATATTAAAACTCTTGGCGAGGTTGCGGCTGCTATTAATGAAAAAGGAATGAGTGCAGAAGTGATGGCTGCAGACGTTGCAGACATCGATTCAGTTAAAGCTTCCGTGGAAGCTTGCGGACCTTTTGATATATTGGTAAATAGTGCTGGATTAGGCCGCCACTCTCCTGCTGTAGACACTTCGGTTGAGGATTTTGATGAAGTTATGAATATTAATCTTCGTGGCGCTTACTTTTTAACACAGACTGTGGCAAAGGGTTTGATAGAAAACAACAGGCCCGGCTCTTTAATCAATATTTCGTCTCAAATGGGGCATGTGGGCGGCATTGATAGAGCGGTCTACTCTGCGTCAAAACACGCGGTCGAGGGTTTTACAAAAGCAATGGCGATTGAGTGGGGACCAAATCAAATTCGAGTTAACACTATTTGCCCCACATTTATCAGAACACCTTTTACCCAGGCGACTTTTGACAATCCTGAACGAAGAAGTTGGATAGAGAACAAAATAAAGCTTGGACGTGTGGGGGAGATAGAGGATATTATGGGGGCTGCAGTTTTTTTAGCATCAGACGCATCTAAAATGATAACAGGCTCGGCTTTAATGATTGATGGTGGGTGGACGGCAGGCTAATGGCTAAAAAAAGAGTAACTTCAATTCAGGTAGCAAAACTTGCAGGCGTCAGTCAGTCAGCAGTATCACGAGTTTATACACCTGGGGCATCGGTTGGAAAGGCCACCAGAATACGGGTGCACCAGGCTGCTGAAGAACTAGGTTATCGGCCTAATGTGCTGGCAAGATCTTTGATTACCGGGCGTTCAAGAATGGTTGGTCTTGTAGTAGCATATCTAGATAACTATTTTTATTCGGAAGCAGTAGAAAAACTCTCTTACGAATTACAACAAAAAGGCTATCACGTGCTAGTCTTTATGGTGCCTAAAACCTTAAAGGGCATCGACAAGGTGGTTCATGAAATTTTAGATTATCAGGTGGATGGAATTATTTTTGCATCAGTGTCAATGTCTACTGACTTGACTGCACGATGCACTGATGCGGGCATTCCAGCAGTTTTATTCAACAGGTCTCAAGATGACTCTAGGTTGTCATCAGTTACAGCAGACAATGTGTCGGGTGGAAAAAAAGCGGCCAGTTTCTTAATTGCGGGTGGACATAAACGCATATCTTATATTGCTGGCTGGGAAGGTGCCTCCACTCAAAGAGATAGAGAAAAAGGCTTTGTTGATGAATTGAGAAGTTATGGCCTAGAGCTTTATTCTAGAGAGGTGGGAAACTTTAATTCTGATGATGCTCGGCGAGCTGCGCGAAACATGTTTGGCAATAATGAAAAACCCGATGCAGTCTTTGTTGCAAGTGATGCTATGGCTTTTACGGTAATGGATGTATTGCGATACGAGCTCAATTTAAAGGTACCAGAAGACGTTTCTGTGGTGGGCTATGATGACGTGGCAATTTCGTCTTGGCCCGCTTATGATTTGACGAGTGTTCGCTCACCTATTAATCGCATGGTTGGTGAAACGGTATCAATATTGATGGATTTTATTGAGGGGAAAACAGATGAGACTCGTTGTATAGAAATTGACGGGCCTTTGGTGTTGAGAAAATCAGCAAGGATTTCTGGAAGGGGTAACAACGAGTGATGAAGGGTTTTGATGAAAAGTATAGTGATTTTCCTGATTATATTAACGGAATTACACATGAGATTTGGGAAGAGAGAGGGATTGACAAACTAAAGTATCTTTATGCGAAAGATATTCCTGTGAGATCTCCGTCAGGTTTGGTAATCGGCAATAAGGCTACTATTGAGGCTACTAAATCCACTTTGTCGGAATTTCCTGATAGGCAATTGTTAGGAGAGGATGTAATCTGGTCCGGCTCTCCCGAGGTGGGAATGCTTTCTTCGCATAGAATTATTTCGACTGCAACCCACTTGGGTGATGGGGTCTACGGCAAAGCAAGCGGCACAAAACTAACTTACCGAATTATTGCAGATTGTCACGCAATAAATAATCAGATAGATGACGAATGGTTAGTTAGAGACCAGGGTGCGATTGTTAGACAACTAGGGTTTAAACCAGAGGATTATGCAAGAAGGCAAATAGATTTGGAGGGTGGTATTGATAGTTGTAAACAGCCTTTTTCAGACTCCATGGATCAGCCCGGCCCCTATACTGGGAGAGGTAATGAAAACGAATGGGGTGAAAAATATGTCGATATATTAAGACAAATTATGGACGCTCAGAATACAGTTATAACTAGGGAGTATGACAGAGGGTGTCACTTGGAATACCCTGGGGGGGTAACGGGTCATTCGTATGAAGACGCAAGCAATTTTTGGTTTGGTCTACGTTCATCCCTTCCAAGTGCGAAGTTTAATGTTGAGCATCAAATTGGTCGTGAAGACATCAATATGCCTCCTCGAGCTGCAATTCGTTGGTCGTTAAAAGGCAAGCATGATGGCTTTGGTGTTCTCGGTCGCCCAACAGGGGCTGAGGTGTATGTAATGGGAATATCTCATGCAGAGTTTGGGCCTTGGGGTCTTAGAAGGGAGTACACTTTGTTTGATGAAACAGCTTTGTGGAAGCAAGTAATTATTAAGACAGGCTAACAATGACTCTAGATGAAATGGAAAAATTTATAGTTCGATATACTGACTTAAAGCCTTGTAAAACAGCATTTATCGATGCACATACGCCAGGCTCAAACCAAAAAGATAATTTTACAATTATTGGAGCTGGAGTTTCTGAGAGCCCTGACCAATATGTCCATATTAAGGAAACACCGGGGTTTAATATAGGTGCAGCTGGACAACCGCCAGGATGCAGGAATTCATTACATTGCCACACCACTGCTGAGGTTTTTTATGTGCTCAAAGGAAGCTGGCGATTTTTTTGGGGACGCCACGGAAATGATGGAGAGCTGATTATTAAAGAAGGCGACTTGGTAAATATTCCCACAGGTATTTTTCGGGCGTTTGAAAATGTTGGCAATGATTATGGAATGTTAATGGCAATACTTGGTGGTGACGATGCGGGAGGAGGTGTGACATGGGCTCCAGAGGTGATAAGTGAAGCCAAAAACTTTGGTCTTATCTTGGGCGAGAATGGACTTCTTTATGACTCCAAGAAGGGTGAGTGTTTGCCAGAAAATGTTAAACCAATGCCTCTCTTAAGCGAAGATGAGTTAAATAAATTCCCTGAAATTTCAACTGAAGAATTTATAAATAATTTTTATGTTAGCTCATCAGAGTTGTCACAAAAATCGAAAAATTCACCTCTTAAGGTAATTGGAAAAGATGGGATATTAAAAGACAGACCAGGGTTTGAGGTTGAATATATCACGGATGAATCTTGTTGTAATGAGGCATACACCCTAAGTCAGTATGAAGTAAATATGATTACAAAAGGCACTTGGGATCTTGAGTGTGAAGGAAACACAACAAGGCTTTCGCCGGGCGACACATGTTTATTTAAGCCTAATTTATCTCACAAGATTTTTCCCGCTGAACCGGGAGAAGCAAGCTTTTTTCGTATTATTAAAACCGATGATCTTGCAGGGTCATCATGGGGGTCGTAAAAGTTTATTTAATTTTTTTTTGAGGAAATTTAAGTGAGAAAAATCTTAACCACACATGTAGGATCATTGCCAAGAAGTCAGGCCGCAGTTGACTATATCTTCGCAAGAGAAAACAATCAACAATATGATGAAAAGAGTTTTGATGAATGCATGCAAACTAATGTTTTAAGCACTGTTAAGAAACAAAAGAATGCGGGTGTTGATATTGTCAGTGACGGAGAGACATCAAAAATATCATACGCAACCTATGTAAAAGATAGATATACAGGCTTTTCTGGAGATAGCCCTAGAAACGCCCCGGAGGATTTAAAGCTTTTCCCAGGGTTTCTCAAAAGACTCGCTAATGATGGTGGTACTCCACAATACGCAAGGCCGATGTGCACCAGTGAAGTGAAATCAAAAGGTCAGGGCGAGCTTCAAAAAGATATATCCAACTTAAAAGCAGCAATGTCTTTAAATGGAATTGAAAGGGGTTTTATGAATGCCGCATCGCCAGGCGTAATATCTTTATTTCTACAAAATAACCATTACCCAACAAGGGACGCCTACCTTGCGGCTCTTGCTGATGCGATGAGGGATGAATATGAAACTATTGTGTCATCAGGGTTAGACCTTCAGCTTGACTGTCCTGATTTGGCATTATCAAGGCATATGCTATTTAGTGATTTATCTGATTCTGAATTCATAAAGATAGCGGAGTCACATATGGAGGCTTTGAATCATGCACTCAAGAACGTTCCAGAAGACAAGGTTAGGATTCATATCTGTTGGGGTAATTACGAGGGGCCGCACTGTTGTGATATTGGAATGGACAAGGTTTTTGCAACATTAATGAAAGCGAAGGCACGCTACATTCTGTTTGAAACTTCAAACCCACGACACGCCCATGAATGGACAGTATTTCGAGATCGAAAAAGCGCAATACCGTGTGACAAAATATTGGTACCCGGTGTGGTTGATACAACAACAAATTTTGTTGAACACCCAGAGTTAGTTGCGGAACGTATTGAGAGATTTGTAAATATAGTTGGAAAGGAGAGGGTGATTGCTGGTTCGGACTGCGGTTTTGGGACGTTTGCGGGGTTTGGTGCTGTTGATCCAGACATTGCTTTTGCTAAATTAAAGAGTTTGTCAGAGGGTGCGGCACTCGCAAGCGATCGCTTATGACCCCTCTGGTAATGCTTCCAGGAATGATGTGCGATGAAAGACTTTTTGCCCCACAAGTAGAGGCCTTCAATATTGAACGTGAAGTCCAAGTGCCACCCCTTTCAAACCACTCAACGATAGAAGATTTGGCGGCCAACGTGCTAATAAACGCGCCGCCTAAATTTGCCCTTGCTGGGCTCTCTATGGGCGGGATTGTTGCTATGGAAATATGTGCCCAGGCGCCCGCTCGTGTTGAAAAGTTGGCCCTGATGGATACCAATCCAAAGGCAGAACTTGAGGAGGTTAAACAGCAAAGAGAGCCACAGATAAAAGGTGCAATTTTAGGAGATCTGCACAAAATTATGAGGGATGAGATGAAGCCCAAATACTTGGCAGATACGTCCGATAAACAGAATATATATAAAATTTGTATGGAAATGGCTTTGTCACTGGGTGCAGATGTGTTTGTGAGGCAATCACAAGCATTGCGGGATAGAAAGGATCAACAAGAGACACTTAAGGGGATCAACATGCCTGTGTTATTAATTTGCGGCTCTGAAGACACACTGTGTCCTATAGAGAGGCATCAGTTGATGAATAGCCTGATCCCTAACTCAACTCTAAAAGTTGTAATGGGCGCAGGCCACTTACCAACATTGGAGCAACCCGAGAAAACTACGGAGATACTGCGAACATGGTTAATGAATTAGATTCAGAGTTGCTAGCTCTACTTCGGTCAGTTGACACCCCTACTGTTTGCAATGCAATAGAGGTTGCCCAAGGAAGACGAGGATTTACGCAGTTCACTCGGGGAACAATGATCTGCTCAGCGCCGAAAGAGGGGGCGATGGTTGGATTTGCCAAAACAGCCAAAATTGCCGCACTGGCGCCTCCAACAGAGGATCAAAGAGTTACAAAAGAACGAAGAATGAATTACTATCACTACATGTCAGATGTGAGTGGTCCCACAGTGGCTGTTATAGAAGATGTTGATTACCCAGATTGCATTGGCGCCTACTGGGGCGAAATAAATACAACAGTGCACAAAGGGTTTGGGTTGTCGGGGGCTCTTACGAACGGCGTTGTAAGAGATCTCGGGGATCTGGCAAAAAATTTCCCAGTTGTAGCGGGCTCTATAGGTCCAAGCCACGGTTTTGTACATGTGCGTGAAATCGATACAAAAGTAAGTATTTTTGGAATTAGTGTTGAGCCAAATGACTTGATTCACGCAGATTTGCATGGTGCGGTCGTAATCCCTAAGGATGTAATCGACGGCCTTAAAGATTCAATACATAAATTATTTGATTCAGAGAAATTGATTTTGTGTCCCGCCAAGGGTAAAGATTTTAATTTTCAGGTCTTTAGAAAAGCGTGGGAAGCTTTTGAAAAGTCAAGAACATAGTTGCTAACTATTCCTTTTTTAGTGTTGTTTTTTTTATGAATACGAATTCATAAAGTTATTTCTTTGATCTTGGTATGTGTTATAATATTTTGCAATCGTATGCAAAATTAAGTGAAATCTAACAATTATTGGTAAATTTGACTTGGAGCTCATATAGTGCAGCTTGCGATGAAATTGCTACTAATAAGGTAGCGATAGACTTGAACTCAGGTCTAACTTAGAGTTATTAATAATAGGAGAGTAATCAAATGATGTATAAAAAAATTGCAACAGCAATCTCGATCTCGCTAATTTCGTCAAGCGTTTGGGCGGGATGTGCTTTTGAGAACAGCACCGCACTAAAATCTCTTACAGCGGGTTTTGATGCATGGAAAGCAGTAACTGGAGCCATGGCAGAATGTGGAAATGTGACGTCAACTTTGGATCAAGAGTTTAAAGATAAGCAGCCAGATGCATTTGCTGCAAACCCCTCTCTTTATCAAATTGGCGGTGTTTCTAATGGCACAATGGTCCCATTACTTAATGCAGGAACAATTAGACCTTTAGACGACCTTGTGAGTAAGTATGGAAGTCATCTTAAGCCTAGTCAGCTTATAAAAGTTAATGGAAAAGTTATGGCAATAGCCATGATGGTTAACAACCAGCACTTTATGTATCGAGCAGATATTTTGAGTGCTTTAGGCATTCCTGTCCCCACTACATATCTTGAAGTTTTATCGGCATCAGAAAAAATACAAGATAGCAACTTGGTAGACTACCCATTGGGCGGAACGTATAAAGCCGGATGGAATCTTGGTGAAGAGTTCATAAATAACTATTTAGGTAATGGCGGGACATTTTTTGGAGAAGGAAATACACCATCTATAAATAATGAAGTTGGTGTTGCAACCCTTAATGTGATGAAAAGCCTAACTCAATATATGGATCCTGAGTACCTTGTTTCTGATTCAACTTATGTTCAACAACAATTCCAACAGGGAAAGATTGCCATGGCTAACCTCTGGGCTTCACGCGCCGCAGCAATGGATAACGCTGAGGAGTCTCAAGTTGTTGGCAAAGTGAAGATGTCTTCCGCTCCTTTGGGAGCAGCCCAACCATCCTCTACAAACTGGTGGGACGGTGTGGTTTTGGCATCAAATATGACAGATGCTCAAGCTGACGCTGCTTTTAAAGTTGTAATGGAAGCTTTAGATGCTGAAATGGTTCAGGCCAATAACGATGCCGCAGTTTGGCTAGTTGATGGTTATGTTGCTGGCGATGCTGCCGCAGGAGCGATTGCTACTGCCAACAATGGTGCTGCTCCATACCCTTCCAGCGAACCCGGAATGGGAGCAATGCATTCAGCACTTGGTAACGGAATTGCATCTTTCCTAACGGGCGAAAAAGATGCAAGAACGGCTCTTGCTGATATTGAAGCTGCGTACACAACTGCGGCTACTGAGAGCGGTTTAATGTAGTATAGTTCTCCTTGAGAGGGCCCTTCGGGCCCTCTTTTTTTCACTGCTACATCAAATCATTTCTCTATAATTTATACTAATGCACCCAAAGACATTTTTTTCTTTTGTAGGTCCGTCTATCGTGATGATGGTTCTATTTATTGCCATACCATTGGCAAGTGTCCTCATGCAGAGTTTTTATGTAACTCAACCAGTTTACGAGGTTTTGCAGGTTGAGACCTGTACCCCAAGTTTTAGCGGCCAAGTTTGTGTTACGGATATTAAAACTGTTCCAAAAATCGGGGTAAATGGAAGGGTTGAAACCCAAACAAATTTTGTGGGTTTGTTGAATTATCAAAATGTAATTGAGTTTCCCAGGGTTGTTGCCGCTTTTACAAATAAGAGCTGGCAGCAGTTTATGTCTATTGATTTTTGGAAGGCGTTGCGCTTTACGTTGTCCTTTACGTTATTAACTTTGCCACTAGTTCTTTTATTCGGCCTTGTGATAGCACTCACAATTAATAATGCTGCCAAATCTATCCGTGGCCCGATTATTTTTGTATCACTACTGCCAATGATTATTACCCCTGTGATTGGTGCTCTTGCGATTAAATGGTTATTTATAGGTGATGGGATACTGACCTCATTTCTAGAATGGCTCCTTGAAAAAGATATCGCTATGTTTGCGCAGGCATGGACTATAGAGCTAATGATGATGTTTTATCGTGTTTGGCACGTTGCACCATTTGCAGCTATTGTATTTTACGCAGCCCTGCAAACCGTTAATCAGGATACACTGGAAAGTGCAGTTATAGATGGGGCAAGTCGATGGCAAAAGCTAAGGTATGTAATATTACCTCATTTAATGCCTTTAATTGTATTTGTAACATTGATACACTTAATGGATAGTTATCGTGTTTTTGAAGAGGTGATAGGTTTCTCTTCTCAGGCGCATGTAATTTCATTGCAATGGCTGACATACGATTTTTTAACGCTTGACCAAATGGGTAATCGCTCTATAAGTAGAGCCTCTGCCAGTGCAATGTTGACCATGATTGGAATCGTATTATTATTAATACCAGTTTTGCGCAGCGTTTGGATGGATTATAAGGGTAAAAAAATATGAGCAACAATAACAACATACGCATGCCTTTAGCTCTGCGTTTAGGCTCATCTTCTTTCCTTATATTTTGGTGTCTTTTGGCAGCGTTTCCAATTTTTTGGATTGCTGTGATGAGTGTTAAGCTTCCAATCGACGCGTTTAATTCAAATCCGCTTTATGTAATACTTGGGCCAACAACTGTAAGTCAGGGCAAGGGCTTGTCTTTTTTAGATATCTCTATTGGGCTTGCAATAATTGTTTTTACGATAAAGTTTTCAACTAGGAGGCTTGGTACTGCGGTAAAAAAGTTTTCTCCTGGTAACTTACTATGGGTTGGTTGGATTATTGGCTCATTAACAACGGGGCTTGCATTTATCGTTATTTTCTTTGGATTTTTACCCCCAATACTTGAATTTTTTAATGAAATTTCTGGTGTTTTGGGTACTGATATAATTGGTTTTTCTGCAGAACACTACTCAACAGTTTGGCTTGAAAGGGGGTTCATAAAGAATTTTCAGAACTCGCTTTTAGTCACTACAGGAGTTGTAACAATTTCATTAACATTTGGAACCTTGGCGGGCTACGCCCTGTCAAGAACGGGCTCAAATTTCGCGTTTTGGATTCTAATTGCTGCATTAATTTTTCGCTCCTTGCCTCACTCAGTTTTAGTTGCCGGTTACCTTCCATTTTTTATGAATTCCGCTTCAATTCTTCAGCCGATTTTCGGCGATTCAGCCCCAACACTCTACGGAATGCCCTGGGCAACCATAGCTGTATTGGTTGCTATTAATCAACCTTTTACTATCTGGATGTTACGCTCTTTCTTTCAAAATATTCCTTCTGACCTTGATGAGGCTGCTCGTATAGATGGCTGCTCTCACTTTCAAGCGTTTAGACGAGTTATTATGCCGGTTATGTGGCCAGGAGTCATTACTACTGGTCTCTTTAGTTTTCTTTTGGGTTATAACGATTTTTTAGTTACCTCACTGCTATTAGAGGCTCAAAATACAACAATGGTTCCCGCCATTGCTACTATGTTTAATATGGAAACTACAACAACAGATCAAGTTGTTGCAGTTGCAGCAGCTGTATCAATAATTGCGCCATTATTCTTTTTGGTTATGTTTTTTCAAAGGCAAATAGTTAGCGGACTCACTATCGGAGCGGTCAAGGGGTAGTTCGTGAAAGATGAATATTTCATTGTTACTAGAAATGATAACTTTTTAGTAACAATGTATGTTGTTCCAATGATTTTGCTTATTATGTATGTTTATGGCTAGCGACGACTTTCAGCAAGAGAAAAGCTTAATCCTGGATTACTATAAATCTTTAGATGGGGCCCAAGGTGTTGATATCTCAAAAGTTTTACAAAGCCACACCTCTGAAAACTATGTGTGGCGAGGCTATCATCCTTTTAATGAACTTTTAAGTGCCAATGAGGTCTCAGAGGTTTTCTGGCAGCCATTTCGAAATTCATTTAAAAACATGCAGAGACGCATGGATATTTTTATGGCGGGCTACAATGAAATAGATGGGTTTAAGTCTGTTTGGGTGGTCTCCATGGGTCACCTTATGGGTCTATTTGATAACGACTGGCTTGGAATTGCCCACTCTGACAAAATGGCTTTTTTGCGTTACTGCGAATTTAACAAGGTGGAGAACGGAAAGATTACTGAAACCGCTATGTTTTTTGATATTCCGCATGTTATGCTTCAAGTTGGTCTTAGACCGTTCCCCTCTCAAACTGCTGCTCACCTTGTTCAACCTGGCCCAATGACTCATGAGGGGTTAATGTTTGAAGAGCAAGACGCAGCCGAAAGCAACAAAACTCTTGCCGCTATTGATTTTATGATTAATGACATAAAGACCTGGAAAGGGTCAGAGGAGCTTTCACTTGTAGAGGAACTTAGAAGAAGTTGGAACGAGGATATGATCTGGTGGGGGCCGGCAGGCATCGGCGCAACCTATACAATTGAAAGGTACGCTAAGCAACATTCTGGCCCTTTTAGAGCTGGCTTTAAAGATCGAATATTTAACGGCCACATTTGTAGGATTGCAGAAGGTAAGTTTGGCGGTTTTTTTGGTTGGCCTAACTTGACACTTACTCCATCTGGTGGATTTATGGGCATGCCCGCATCGGAGATAGCTAGTGATATGAGAGTGATTGATATATATCGACGAGAAGGGAGTAAGCTGACAGAAAATTGGGTTTTTATCGATTTTTTACATTTTTGGAATCAGCAAGGTATAGATATTTTGGCCAAAAAGAAATAAAACCCTAGAAACTAAGAACATTCCTTTGATTCTTGTAATCTAAATGTCTAAAGTTGTTCAAGTTAGTTGCAAGGCGTATTGATTTTGCGTTTAGTTTTTTGTTATCAATTACCATCTCCCAATCTTCAGTCCTTAATTCGTGATATATTGGCCATATAATTGTATTTACTCAAGAAATTGGTATGAACGAGTCATTTCGAGTAGCGCAAAAAATTGGCCTATTGTTTCGACCCGTGGACGACATTCCTCGTGATATTAAAGACTGGACGATTGGCCAGTTAAGCACAGAGTCCAAATCAATTGGAATTAGGTCAA
>Ga0206679_10003793_pt1 | contig 11441 bp, 10 predicted proteins | sample M110012015metaG_FD_155464 | JGI IMG/M metagenome (GOLD analysis project Ga0206679, IMG submission 155464) | Ammonia-oxidizing marine archaeal communities from Monterey Bay, California, United States - M1 100m 12015 | ecosystem: Environmental > Aquatic > Marine > Intertidal zone | place: USA... | reverse complement strand
TATTGAATTTTTTAGTTTTTGAAGCTGGTGAATATGAATATACTTACTTAGTTTCTTCTTTTGTATTTCTTTGGACTAGTGAATCAACAGCATTTATTGGAGGGAGTATTTTTGGTAAAAAAAAATTATTTGAATCGGTTTCTCCTATGAAGACATGGGAAGGTGTCATCTTTGGTTTATTATCGAATTTAGTTGTTGCTTATTTTTTGTGGAATTATTTTGACGAAAAAACGTATATGTTTTGGGCTGGTTTTTCAATAGTAGTTTTAATATCAGGGGTGTTTGGTGATTTGTTCGAATCTCTTATTAAAAGGAATTTTAATTTAAAAGATAGTGGAAACAAACTTCCTGGACATGGTGGATTTTTGGATCGTTTTGATAGTTTTTTCTTTGTTATTCCATATGTATTTTTTTACTTAAAAATTATCAATCACTTAACATAAATTGTACATTTACAAAGTAAATGTTTTAAATAGATATGAGTTATATAGAACCCGCTCCTATCATACACTCTAATGATCCTCTTGCATCGATGATGAAGAGGTTTCATGTTGCCGCTGAACATCTTCAGTTAGATGAAGAAATTTATAATGTTTTAAAATCTCCAGCAAAAAAAATTATTGTATCACTTCCAATTTCTATGGATGATGGTACCATTAGGGTTTTTGAAGGCTATAGAGTTATTCATTCAAATATATTGGGACCATCAAAAGGGGGCTTAAGATTTGATCCAGGAGTTAATTTAAATGAGGTTACGGCTTTAGCTGCTTGGATGACTTGGAAATGTGCTGTTGTGGATATACCATATGGTGGGGCAAAAGGAGGGGTTTGTTGTAATCCAAAAAAAATGAGTTTTTCAGAGATGGAAAGATTAACAAGAGCATATACTCAAGCAATGCATGATGTTTTTGGACCAGATAAAGATATACCAGCACCTGATGTAGGAACAGGTCCAGAACATATGGCTTGGTTAATGGATGAATATTCAAGAGCAAGAGGAATGACAATAAATTCAGTAGTGACAGGAAAGCCTACTATTTTAGGAGGTTCACTTGGAAGAATTGAATCGACAGGACGTGGTGTTATGATTTCAACTTTATCATTATTAACAAAATTTAAAGTTAACCCATTTGGAGCTACTATAGCAGTACAAGGTTTTGGAAATGTTGGTTCGTGGGCAGCTTATTTGTTAAAAGAAAGAGGGTGTAAGGTTCTTGCAATTTCAGATATTTCTGGAGGTTATTATAATAAAAAAGGAATTAATGTAGGTAAGGCTATTACACATCGAAATGAAAATAATGGATCGTTAGAAAATTTTAAAGGAGGAGACAAAATATCAAATAAAGAACTTCTTTCTTTAAAAGTAGATGTTTTAATACCAGCTGCAATGGAAGATTCTATAACTGAAAAAAATGCTCCTGATATTTCTGCAAAATTTATAGTTGAGGGAGCTAACGGTCCAACAGCTTATAAAGCAGATAATATTTTGCTAAAAAATAAAATTGTTGCGGTACCTGATATTTTGGCAAATGCTGGTGGAGTGATAGTTTCTTATTTTGAATGGGTCCAAAACAGGTTGGGGTTTAAGTGGACAAAAAGTAGAGTAAATAGAAGGTGTGACGCAATAATTAAACAAGGTTTTAATAATGTTTATAACATATCAAAAAAATATAATGTTTCACTAAGAATAGCAGCTTATATTTCTGCTATAGATAAAGTTTCTAGAACGTATAAATACAGAGACGGATCTTTTACCTTCCAAAAAAATGCAAAGAATTCATAGAGAGGGGTATTCTTTTTTATCAGTTTTATTAATCCTTTTATTAGGTATAAATATTGCTTCTCACTTTTACAATATTGATGGATTTTATCTAAATATTATTTTATTAGTATCCGTTTTTATATTTCTTTTTTTTCTTCATTTTTTTAGAAATCCTAAAATAAAAAAAACAACTGATAATAATAAAGTCATATCTCCAGCGAATGGTAAAGTTGTTAATATTGAAGAAGCATATGAAGATGAATATTTTGGAGAAAAAAAAATACTTATATCTATTTTTATGTCACCTTTTGATGTTCATATTAACAGAAATCCTATTTCTGGAACTGTGAAGTATTACCAATATCATAAAGGAAAATTCTTGGTTGCATGGCATCCAAAATCTAGTTTATTAAATGAGAGAACAACAACTGTAATTGAAAACAATAAAATTACTTTATTAGTTAGACAAATTGCTGGAATGGTTGCCAGAAGAATTGTTAACTACACAAAACTTAAAGATCAAGTAAAGCAATCTGAAGAGTTGGGTTTTATTAAATTTGGATCTAGAGCTGATATTTATCTTCCTTTAAATTTTAATGTAACAGTAAAAAAAGGAGATAAAACAGTTGGTGGTGTTACAGAAATTGGTCACTTAAGTTAATTTTTTTTCGATTGATTTAACAATCTTTTCAAGATATGTTTTGTCTATAACGTTAAATTGATTGAGTGATTTGCTATCAACATCTAAAACACCAAAAATATCATTCTTTTTAAAAATAGGAACAACTATTTCAGACTTAGATAAAGAACTACATGCTATATGTCCTGGAAATTTGTTTACATTAGGAACAATAATTGTTTTTTTTTCTGTACAACAATATCCACAAACTCCCTCATTTTTTTTAATTCTAAAACATGCAACCGGACCCTGGAAAGGACCTAATACTAACTCTTCATTTTTTATAAGATAGAATCCAACCCATAAAAAATTAAAAGTCTCTTTTAATGCAGAGGAAATGTTTGATAGTATGGCAGTAATATCATTTTCCTTTTCTATTAGATGATCAATCTGAGCTACTAATGTTTTATAATTTGCTTCTAATGAGTCAAGATTTGGTTTTTTAAAATTGTTCATTATTATTTGTTATGTATAATTTATCCCCATTTATATCTTCTTTATTAACATTTTTAAAATTTAGATTAGGAGCAATAACACCTTTTTTAAATTTTTTATTAGAAACAAAAATACGCGCTTCATGCCATAAATTGGAAGCTATAAAATAATTTATAGTTTTTGTTCCCCCCTCTACCATTATACTACTTATTCCTTTTTTATAAATGTCTTTTATAATGTTATGAATAGAAAATGGATTTATTTTAATAAAGAAATTACTTCCTCTTTTTTTTGTGGTTGTTGTATTATAAATTAAAGTAATAGGTTTTTCTTTTAATACTTTTGCAGTATTTTGTAATCTATTATTTGGGTCAACAATTATTCTAATTGGATGTTTACCTTCCCATCTTCTAACAGTTAATTTTGGATTGTCTTTAATTGCGGTTTGCACACCTATTAATATTCCGGATTCTTCAGATCTCCATTTGTGAACTAAAGTTCTCGATACATCATTTGAAATCCATTTTGATTCTCCATTTATCTTGGCAATAAAACCATCTTGTGTTTCAGCCCATTTCAAAACAACATATGGTATTTTGTATTTTTGATTTAAAAAAAATCTTTTATTTAATTCTTTTCCTATAGTATCGTGTATTCCTTCAATTACATTTATATTATTTTCTTTTAACTTTTTTATTCCTTTCCCATTAACTTTTGGGTTTGGATCTTTATTTGAAATAATAACTTCTTTTGGTTTATAATTAATTATTTCATCTACACAAGGTGGCGTCTTTTCATAGTGGCTACATGGTTCAAGTGTAATGTAGATTGAACTACCTTCTATTATTTTTTTGTTTTTAACACTTTTTATTGCATTTATTTCAGCATGGTTTTTTCCAAATTTTTTATGATATCCTTCACCTATAATTTTTTCATTTTTAACAATTACACATCCTACCATAGGGTTTGGTGTTACAGAACCCATTCCTTTTTGTGCAAGATAAAATGCTCTGTTAATATATTTTTTATGTTTATTATTCATTTATTTTTGAGTAATGTCTAAAATAAGTTTACAAAAACTTTATAAAAAATTACTTGATCTCGTAGAAAATTATTCTAAACAAGAAGCTATAAACATAATTCAAAAATATTTATATCTAAAATTTAATGCTTCAAATACGGATCTTCTAATTGATAAACTTATTTCATGGAATAAATTTATAGAAGAAGAGATTATATCTGATTTAAACAAAATATCAAAAGGAATTCCTATTCAACATGTTTTAAATAAAGAATTTTTTTATAATAATCTATTTTATGTTAATCAAGATGTGCTTATTCCAAGGCCAGAAACCGAAGAATTAGTCGATATGATAATTAAAAACGAATCCACAGAGAAAACAAAAACGATACTTGATATAGGCTCAGGTTCAGGATGTATTGCAATCACTTTAGATACAAATATAAAATCAAAAGTTATAGGTATAGATGTTTCAGAAAAAGCCATAATTATTGCAAAAAACAATAATATTAATGTTGGAGCTAATGTGACTTTTATTAAAAAGAAGATAGAGGAGTATAAGCCAGATATAAAATTTGATTTAATTGTAAGCAATCCCCCATATATACCAATTGAAGACATTGATTATGTGGATGAGAACGTTCAAAGATTTGAACCTAAATTAGCATTATTTGTAAATGATGATCCTATATACTTTTATAAAACAATTATTCAATTTTCTAAAAAGCACATTAATAATAATGGAAAAATTTACTTTGAAATTAATGATAAGTATTATTCTGATTTGTTTAAACACGTTCGTGATGCCAACTTATCATATTCTTTTGTTAAAGATTTGAATAGAAAATTTCGATTTTTAATTATTAATCTTTGAATATTTAAATTTTGATATTTAAACTAAACATATAGTTTCTTCCAGCTTGAGGATAAAGATAATTTTCTCTTACTTCATAATCTGTACCGGCATAGTATCCAAAAGTATACCCATTGCTTGAGTACATTTTATTAAATATATTATTTATTGAAAATTTTATAAATAATTTTTTAAGATACTTAGCATTTACTCTTGCCTCAAAATCAAGTGAATTAATTAAATGTGAATTTATAGATCTATGTGTATTTGAGGTATTGTCCAAGTATTGTTTTCCAACATATTTTGTTTTAAATGATGTTGTAAAGTTCTTTAATGCTTTATACTCAATTTTATTATAACTAATAATTTCTGGTGAAAATGCAATATTTGATTTTAAATATGTGTTTTTTATTATGTTGTATTGATTAAAATCATTACCGTAGTCATAGAGAATTTCATTAAAGTCATATACAAAGTTTTTTGATAGTGAGAGAGAAGATGAAATATTAAATTTTTTTGTAATAATTCTATTTACAATTTCAATACCAACTCTTCTGCTTTTTTTTGCGTTTGTTCTTATATAGCCACCTACATCATTTAATTCACCAGTTGTAATTAGTTGATTTTTATATTCCATCCAGTAAAGATTTGTTTTAAAAAAACCAAGTTTATAATTAATATTATATCCAAACTCGAAATCATATAAAGTTTCATGTTTGGGTTTTTCGTAGGAATCTAAAAAATCAATTCTAATGGGCTCTCTATTTGCAACTGAAATGGAACTATAAATGTTTGATGTAGGATTTAATTTTAAATTAAATCCTATTTTAGGATTAAAAAAAATGTTTTTGGAATCAAAATTAATTACTGATCTATCATTATCTGAACCATCGCTGTTATGGGAATACTTTCTGATTTGCATATCAGTAAATAATTTTAATTTATAGTTTAAGCTCCAATCGTATTTAATAAAAACATTTCCGTCTTTTTTATCAGATTTTGAAAGATAGTATGGATTTTTAAGTGCCATATTTGGAATGCCAGTTGATATAATTTTTCCGAAATGATCACCTTTGTATATATTATATGCTCCGCCAATAGTTAATTCTGTTTTTGTTGTTCGTTTAAAATAAGAATATGTGAATCCAAAAAAATCATTATCTAACCATCTTCTTCTAACTAAATTTGTATAAATATTTTCATAGTCATTAAAATAATTAGATAAAGGCTCGTTTTTTCTAAATTGTTCATAAAAGCCTCTTCCATAAGTGTAATGCAGTGCAAAATGTATATTTGAAGAATTTGAAATATCATGATTAAAATGAAACTGATAATGGTCTTGTTGATAATCATCAATTTCGTTTTCGTAAGTGTAATAGTTATATGTTCTCCCGGAGTTTAATAAATTATCTTTTTGTTCTTCATCAAAACCATTGTTAATAATTACTTTTTGCATTCCATTTACATCATTAAATACTCTGGATTCAGGAGTTCCCCACCAAGATTGATAAGTGTTTTCTTTTCCAGAAAAATTTATAAACTGAAAGGATGTTTTTTTTGTAAAATATGTTGCCGCTGCATAGTATGACCATAAGTTACTGAATGCTCTATCAACATATCCATCGGATGTTATTTTTGATAATCTTAAAGTAAAATTCCAATGTTGTTTTAATAATCCAGAATTCAGATTCAATGTGTTTTTAAATGTTTTGAATGAACCCATTGATGTTCCATAATCTACGTATGCTTTTTCTGATGGAGTTCCTGTTTTTATACTTATAGTTCCTCCAAATGCACCTCCACCATTTGTTGAAGGTCCGACTCCTCTTTGAATTTGAATGGTATTGGTTGACGAAGCGATATCTGGTAAGTCTACCCAAAAAACACCATGAGATTCGGCATCATTGTATGGAATACCATTAATTGTAACATTAATTCTATTTGCATCACTTCCCCTTATTCTTATTCCAGTGTAACCAATTCCACCACCAGCATCGGATGTTATGGTAACGGATGGGGTAAAATCTAATAAATATGGAATATCTTTTCCTGTATTATTTTTATTTAGTTCATATAATGTTAGATTTTCATAAGCATATGGGCTATCATCTTTTGCTCTTGTTGATAAAACTTTTATTTGATCTTTTAAGAGAATTCCATCTTCTATTATAAAATTTTTTTCTTTAGTCTCTGATATATTAATAGTATCAAATTTTTTTATATAACCAACATGTGTAATTTCTATATTGATAAAATTATTTTTGGAAAAAATATAAAAATCTCCATTATTGTCTGTGTATGCTATGTTATTATCATTTTCTTTGATATTTGCTCCCTGTATTTTTAATCCATTTTTATCAAGCACTCTACCTTTAAAATCATGTTGTGCATTTGCAGTCAAATTTATAAGTAGAAAACAAAGTAATATTCTCATCCATATAAGATTTATTGTTTTGAGATGAATAAAAAATAACTATTTATGTCATACTACGCCAGCATTACCTGGATCAGTTTTTTGAGTGTGATCTCAGCCTTGACATTTTAGGCACCCCAATTACAAGTGAAATTATATTATAAAATTTATATTATAAAATTTAGAGATGATTTTATTCTTTGATTCAGTTTTCCACCTATTACAGTATAATTATAATTTCTTGTTGATAATAAATTTTTGTAAGCATTATAAATTTTAATTCTATCATTTGGGGCTTCTCTTTGCTTGTCCCATTTCCATGGAATGTCAGGTTTACACAATAAGTAATAATCAAAATTTTCTTTCTCTGATAATCTTTTGATTGATTTACTGAGTTTTTTATATTTTAACATACTCCATATTTCAATAACAACAACTGATGTATCAGCAAATAAAAAATTGTTTTCTGTTTGGCTTGCGTTGTTAATGATTTCGTTTTGTTTGAATGCAAAAATATCTAGATCATTTATAGTGTATGTTTTATGTTTATTAAGATAATTCCTAGCATATTCATTTACATATATTCCTTGTAATATTTTTGATAATACAATAGCCAATGTGGTTTTCCCTGATGATTCTGGACCAACTATAGATATTTTTTTCATTTTTTTAATTCTTTTTTCCAATTTCTATAACCAAGTATTGCTAAAATTAAAAAAATAAAAAATTGAAGACTTGTTGGATAAAGTTCTTTATATATATATAAAGGAATATAAATTATATCTGCTATTATCCAATAAATCCAATTTTCTAATTTTCTTCTTGCAAGTAGCAGCATTCCAGTTAAACTTAATGCTGTCGTTATGCTATCTAGAAATACTACATCACTGTCTGTTTTATTTAATGCATATTGTATTATTAAAAAAAAGAATATACATAAAGATGCTGATATAAGATTTTCTTGTTTTGAACTGAAAGAAATTTCTTTTTTTATTTTTTTATTTTTAGTGGTCCATAAAATCCAACCATAAACACTCATAATAAAATAATAAATATTTATTCCTGTATCAGCGTAGAGTTTATTTTCATATGTTAAATACACATAAATTAAAACACTAATTATTCCAGTAGGAAAAACTAGAACTTTATTCTTTTGGGCATACCATACACTTAAAATTCCAAAAATAACGGCTATGTATTCTATCATTTTAACTTTTTTTTATTTTTTAAGTATATATCAAAATTTTTTAACTCAAGTATAATGTATTAGTTTTGCATGGCAAATAGGTAAAACTCTTATTTGTTATGACAAAAAATAATATATTTCAACTTGAAGCACTCACTTATGATGATGTGTTGTTGGTTCCTTCTTATTCTGAGACATTTCCTGGTGATACTAATGTATCTACCTTACTTACAAAAAATATAAAATTAAATATTCCTTTTGTTTCTGCTTCTATGGATACAGTCACAGAACATAAACTTGCAATAGCAATTGCATTAAAAGGAGGCATTGGTATTATTCATAAGAATATGACCATTAGAAATCAAGCAGAACAAATTAGACAAGTGAAAAGATCACAGAGTGGAATGATAAAGGACCCTATAACTTTAGATTCTCAGTCGACAGTTGGAGACGCACAAATGATTGTTAAAAAAAACAAAATTGGAGGTATTCCTATTATTGATGCTTCTAATAATCTTATGGGAATTGTTACTAATAGAGACCTTAGATTTCAGAAAGATCAATCTATGAAATTAGATGATATAATGACAAAAAAACTTATTATCGCTAAGTTAGGAATAAGCTTAGATGATGCTGAAAAAATTCTTAAACAACATAAAGTTGAGAAATTACCTATTGTTGAGGAAGGAAAACTAGTTGGACTTATAACTTATAAGGATATACTTAAGAATAAGTCTATGCCAGATGCATGTAAGGATAATTTAGGACGGCTTCGTGTTGGCGCTGCAATTGGAGTTACTGATGATTATACAGAACGTTTAGAGCGATTAATTGCTTCAAGTGTAGATGTGATTGTCGTAGATACTGCTCATGCACATACAAAATCAGTAATAAATCAAGTAAAAAAAATTAAAAAAAATTTTAATATAGATCTTATTGTTGGAAATATAGCAACTGGGGATGCAGCAAAAGCATTGGTAAAAGCTGGAGCTGATGGTATTAAGGTTGGTGTTGGTCCTGGGAGTATTTGTACAACTAGAATTATTGCAGGAGTCGGAATGCCTCAATTGTCAGCTGTTTATGAATCAACAAAAGCTATAAAGGGATCAGGAATTCCTGTTATTGCTGATGGAGGAATAAGATTTTCAGGAGATGTTGTAAAAGGTTTGGCGGTAGGAGCAAATAGTATTATGGTAGGATCATTATTTGCAGGTACAGAGGAAGCTCCTGGGGATATAATTTTATATGAAGGGAGAAAATATAAAGCGTATAGAGGTATGGGATCAGTAGAAGCTATGGAAGCAGGAACAAGGGATAGATATTTTCAACAAAATGAAAATGATCCAAAAAAATTAGTTCCTGAAGGTATTGTGGGTCGTGTTCCATATAAAGGAGCAGTTTCTGAAATTCTTTATCAGTTAACAGGAGGGTTAAAAGCTGGAATGGGATATGTTGGAGCAGATAATATTGCTACTTTACAGAAATCCAAGTTTGTAAAAATAACAAAAGCTGGTTCTATAGAGGGTCATCCTCATGATGTGTTTATTACTAGAGAGGCGCCAAACTATTCAAAAAAATAATAGAATTAATTATTATAAACAATGGTTAGAAATTTATTTTTTCTTCTTATAATTTTATTTGTGTCTGCTTGTAAATTTTTGGATAGAAATACAATTGATGAAAAAATTGCATTGGCAAGAGTAGATAATAATTATTTATACATTGAAGACATTATTTTTCCTTCTTTACAAAATGATAGTTCATTGATTATTGAAAAACAAACTGATCAATGGATAAAAAATCAATTGCTCTTGAAATCAGCATATGAAAATGTGATTAATGTTACTAATGTTGACAATCAGGTATTACAATATAAGAATAATCTTATATTGTTTGAATATGAAAAAATAACGTATCAAAATAATATTGACTTTTTAGTTTCCGATGAAGAATTAAATAAGTATTATGAAAATAATATTAAAGATTTTGTTTTGCCTTTTGATTTAGTTAAAGCATTATATGCAAAAATTCCAGTAGATGCTCCTGATATTGGAGGTTTTAGAAAAATAATAAAAGAACATCCAGATTCTGATATTAATGCAATTAGATCATACTGTTTTCAGTTTGCAGAAAAATCATTTTTAGAAGATACTATTTGGGTAAAACTTGATGACATCATATTAAATAATCCACTGCTTTTGATAAATGATAAGTCTCAATTTTTAAAGAGAAATATGTATGTAGAAAATGTAGATGAAAATCATTATTTTTTTTTAAAAATTGTTGATAAAAGATTAATAGGTGAAACTTCTCCATTATCATTTGAATCTAATGTTATAAATGCTATTATTTTAAATAAAAGAAAACAAGAATTATTTGATAAATTGCGGGACAGTATTTTTGTAAATTCTAAAAAAGGAATTGATTATGAAATTTTTTAATATAAAAATTTTGTTTTTATTTATTATTATTGGGTCTCAGAATTCGATTTATGCACAAGAAGTTTCTAATGGTTTAGTCTTAGATAAAATAATTGGTAGGGTTGATGACTATATTGTTTTAAAGTCAGAACTTGAAAGTACTTACTTGGAAATTCTTTCAAGGGGAGAAAGAATTTCAGGGAACACTAAATGTGCTGTTTTTAAGGATTTAATCACAAGTAAGTTACTAGTTGCAAAAGCTGAAATTGATTCTGTAATTGTTGAAGATGGAGAAGTTAATCAGGAGCTTAATTCTAGAATGGCTTTAATTATTAATCAAATTGGATCGGAAGATGAAATTGAAAAATATTATAATAAAACAATTGCTGAATTTAAAAAAGAATTGTTTGATGATATAAAAGAACAACTTGTTGTTAGAAAAATGCGTCAAGAGATTTTAATAGATATTAGTGTTAGTCCTGAAGAAGTTAAAGCATTTTATGCTGATATTCCGAAAGATAGTGTTCCTTATTTTTCTACTCAGGTTAAAGTTTCTCAGATTGTGAAAATTCCTGAAATTGGTAAAAAACAAAAGGAAAAAGTTCGCGAAGAAATTATGAAAATACGAGACAGAATTAGTAATGGAGAAAGTTTTGAAATATTAGCTACTCT
>Ga0206679_10003792_pt1 | contig 11444 bp, 10 predicted proteins | sample M110012015metaG_FD_155464 | JGI IMG/M metagenome (GOLD analysis project Ga0206679, IMG submission 155464) | Ammonia-oxidizing marine archaeal communities from Monterey Bay, California, United States - M1 100m 12015 | ecosystem: Environmental > Aquatic > Marine > Intertidal zone | place: USA... | reverse complement strand
CGATATAGCTAAGTCATTGATTTAAATGGTGCCCCCACACGGACTCGAACCGCGGACCTATTGATTACAAATCAATTGCTCTACCAGCTGAGCTATAGGGGCTTTCGCACGGCTTTTATCTTTTCCAATACAACTCTTGCAAGAGTAAAATATTGTTTTATGTGAATTTTTATTTCTCCAGGTAAGAATTTAATAATATTAATCGTCTTTAGAGGTCTAAAGCTTCTCTATATATTTCCAATATAGCTTCTTCTTCAGAAAGATCTTGAGGGTCTCGTTTCCTCATACTGACGACTTTTCTTAATATTCTCGTGTCATAGCCTCGTGATTTAGCTTCGGCAAAAACTTCATTTTGTTGCTCTGTTATTTCATTTTTTTCAATATTCAATCGCTCAATCCTTTCCACGAAGGATCTAATCTCATCTCGAGTTACTCGATAAACACTGTCATTAACGGTTTCGTCCATATTTTTGCCTTTCTTATTTTAAACTTCTCATTACAAAGGGTCTTAAATAGTCGCAAGGCTTTGTTTGATAAAAAAGGGTTATTTATGAATTTATTGGTACCAATTGGAACTATCGTCACACTCTTGGGTCTTGCCATTCTTATTTGGTGTATTTTAAGGGTGGCTCAAGCGCGCAAAACTATAAAAAACGATATTGAAATGCGGGGAAAATTACAAAAAATGGCTACTATGAATATGATAGCGCTATTTTTGTCATTCGTTGGTCTTATAATTGTTATCTTTGGTGTTATTTTATAATTCTTCTGCCCACTCAACAATTAAATCAGATATTTCTTGGGTTTGGCTCGGACTACGAATAGCACCAGCAATAACGTGGCTTTGTGGATCGTCTAAACTTGTCATTACCCTTTTTTCAATTGTTGTATTTCCACCCCAGTTTTCTATGACAGTTTTTATTTTCTCGACATCCACCACTTGATCATTTTCTGAATAGATAAATAACGCTGGAGTTCTGACCTCATTTAAGCTGAGAGAAACTGCATAATCGATAGCAGCTTGCATTGGCAATGTAGAGACGGTTGGGTAGGAAGTAGTCCAATATTTTCCATGCCCTTCATTATCAGGTTTAAAGCTCCTGATCTCTCCAGCTACAAGTGGTATCCAATATCTTGCTAACGGCAAGCTGAGTAATGGAGCCGCGAGATTATTTACCCCATAAAGAGGTGATACCATCACATATCCAGCCACATCTCTATTTAAGTCAGTCGATGCAGCTAATATTGTAGCAATAGTACCTCCCATCGAGGTTCCAATAACAATAACTTTTTCTCCAATTCTCCGCCCAATTTCCATTGCTTCAGCGGTATCCTCCAGCCAATCACCAGCATTAGCTTTTGATAATGCTACGCCATCGCGACCGTGCCCCTTAAATCTCATGAAATATATATTTGCACCTAGTTCATTTGCAACTAAATCAGGTACTGGTCTGATTTCTTCTGAAGAAGCGGAAAAGCCATGCATTACAACTACAGAGACTGGTGTCTGAATACCTTTGGTTCCGTGCCAGATAATGCGTCTTTCGGTTCCCGGTGTTATATCTGAATAAGCACTTTCTTGCTTCTCAAGATAAAGATTAATATTATTACCTATACTATTGTTATTAAATGATATTATTGTATCAACTTTTTCTCTAGGGCCAAAAAAGTATAACAACCCGATTATAATAACTAAGGTTAGCAATATTCTGCCAAGAACTTTACCAAATGTTCTCATTATTTTATTCTTTCTGCTGCTTTAGTTACTGAGTGTATCGTTTTGATAATTAAGTTCAAATTAGAAGGGTTTGAAAAACGATGATCTACATCTTTTACAAGTGTTAAACGGATGTCTGAACCTTTAATATGGTTTATTAAATTTAAAGCTACAGAAATATCTACATCTTGGTCAGCAGTACCTTGTAAAAATCGACATGGGAAGTTGATTTTTAAAGGATTTTTTAAAACTAGCTGATTTCTACCATCCATAATAAGTTTTTTTGTTATTATGTATGGCCCATCATCGTACTCTGACGGCAACTCCAAATAACCATTTTTTTCGATTTGGTCTTGTTGAATTTTGGTGAAACTCGCCCACATGCTATCTTCAGTGAAATCTGGAGCCGCGGCAATACCTACCAATCCGCAAATTTTATTTGGTATTTCTTTGCATAGTATTAGAGAAATCCATCCACCCATGCTTGATCCAACTAATATTTGGGGTCCCTGAGTTAACGAACTAATAATTTCTATTGCGTCTTGTTTCCAATCGCCAATACATCCATTAACAAACTCTTCCGAACTTTCCCCATGGCCTGAGTAATCAAAACGAAGGAAAGGCCTATTATTTTTTCTTGCCCAATCTTGAAGAAAAACTGCCTTTGTGCCTGCCATATCTGACTTAAAGCCGCCGAGAAACACGACACCTATTCCTTCACCACTTGTTTGATAGTAGGCAATCTTTCTCCCTTGGGGGGTGTTATAGTAATTTGCTGGTTCCAAAAGATATTTCCAATTTTTTTCATTTCTATTGTTTTAAACTTAAAATGTGACCTTATTCAATCATTGTTAAAGTTGACAATTATATACTACCAGTTAAGAAGCGAGGAACATACTTGCAACCGGGCGTTTTGTAGGCGTCAGACTGATGAGGAACTACACATGGATAATATTTCATTAACATTACCAGACGGGAATTCTAGAACTTATGCCGTTGGCGTGACCGCACTGGAGGTCGCCACTGATATTTCTAATTCGTTAGGAAAAAAAGCAATTTCAGCAACTTTGAATAAGGAACATTGGGATTTGCAGTGGCCAATTAATAATGATGCAGAAATTTCAATTCATACTATGAAAGATGATGTGCAAGGAGAAGAGTTGGTTCGTCATGACTTGGCACATATTATGGCAAGAGCAGTGCAAGAACTCTGGCCAGATGTCAAAGTGACAATTGGTCCAGTAATAAAACATGGCTGGTACTATGATTTTGATCGCTCTGAACCTTTTACACCTGAAGATTTGGGTGCGATAGAAAAACGAATGAAGGATATTATAAATTTGCGTGATCCTGTGAGGACAGAGGTCTGGCCAAGAAATGAAGCCATCCAGTATTACAAAGATAACAATGAGCCTTATAAAGTAGAATTGATAGAAACTATTCCAGGTTCAGAACCTATCCGAATGTATTGGCACGGTGAGTGGCAGGACTTATGCCGTGGGCCACATTTTCAAAATACAGGGCAAGTTCCTAGCGATGGTTTTAAACTAATGTCTGTTGCTGGAGCATATTGGCGTGGTGATAGTAAAAAGGCAATGCTTCAAAGAATTTATGGAGTTGCTTTTAGAAACAAAGAGGATCTACGCAAACACTTAAATATGTTAGAGGAAGCCGCATTAAGAGATCATCGTAAATTAGGTAGAGAAATGGGTCTTTTTCATATGCAAGAAGAAGCACCAGGCCAAGTATTTTGGCATCCCAATGGTTGGTTAATATACACTACTTTGCAAGATTATATGCGCAGAAAACAATCACAAGGTGGATATGTGGAGGTCAATACTCCTCAGGTGGTAGATAGAAAACTTTGGGAGGAAAGTGGCCACTGGGATAAATATCAAGAACATATGTTTATTGTGGAAGTTGACGAAGAGCACGCGAGAGAAAAATCAATTAACGCCCTCAAGCCTATGAATTGCCCGTGCCATGTTCAAATTTTTAATCAAGGACTTAAATCTTACCGTGATTTACCCTTGAGAATGGCTGAATTTGGATCATGCAATCGTTATGAACCATCAGGTGCGTTACATGGGATTATGCGCGTTCGAGGTTTTACTCAAGATGATGGACATATTTTTTGTCGAGAAGATCAAATTGAGAGTGAAACAGCCATTTATATCAAGTTTCTTAGTGAAATATATGCAGATTTAGGATTCGCTAATTTCAAGGTCAAGTTTTCAGATAGACCTGAAATCAGATCAGGCTCAGATGATGTTTGGGATAAAGCGGAAGTCGCTTTATTAAATGCGACTAGGGCCGCTGGTATAGAACCAGAGATGAACCCAGGAGAGGGTGCATTTTACGGGCCAAAACTAGAATTTGTTTTAACCGATGCAATTGGACGAGATTGGCAGTGCGGAACGCATCAGGTAGATTTTGTTTTGCCAGAAAAATTGGATGCTAATTATATTGGAGAAGATGGAGTGAAGCATCGACCCGTGATGTTGCATAGAGCCACTTTAGGTTCATTTGAACGTTTTATCGGCATTTTAATTGAAAACTACTCTGGACGGTTACCATTTTGGTTATCTCCTCGGCAGGTCGTAGTAGCCTCTATCGTTTCTGATGCAAATGACTACGTATCTGAAGTCGTTTCAAAGTTAAAAGAAGCAGGTATCCGAGCGGAGGCAGACTTTAGAAATGAAAAAATCAATTATAAAGTTAGAGAGCATTCTGTATCAAAAGTTCCAGTTATTTTGGCAATTGGAATGAAAGAAGTTGAAGAAAAAACAGTTTCTATGCGTCGCTTGGGAAGTAAGCAATCAGAAGTTTTGGGTATTGATAATGTTGTTTTGAGTCTTTCAATTGAAGCAAAAGCACCAGACTTGAAGCAAAATTAATTAATTTGTGCTTGAACACTTATTTTATATAACTGCTACGCGTAACTGCCTAAACTATAACTTCAATCAAGCATACACCGATCTCGTCGCCCTACTCTATCAATAAATTCAATTTTGCGAAATATAAATACAGTTGCCCGGTTCGGGATTTACGCCCATAAATCGTTTAGATTAGGCAAAGTGATCCCATGATATCAAGTAATATTCGTTTCAGTTCGGTACGGAAGATAACCATAAATTCCCACAAAATTGTCTTTAATATAGCCTAATTTAAGGGAATTCCTTTATACAAATAGCTTTCAGTTGATATGTCGCCATGCCAAGCATAGACCGACATAAAGGGTAATTCTTGGGTTCGATTGGCATGTGGCATCATTGATGGATGATATGATCGATCCCCAGGTAAATGGCGCTTATAGGGTGCCTCGGATCGTTTCCAATCAACGGCTCCAGCCAACATAATATAAATTTCTTCTGCTGCGTGCATTCGGATACCGTATTCAGCGTTGGGCATCATGCCATATAAGCCCAGCCGAACTTCATCAGAATTTACTATTCCACCGGGCCCGAGTAACTCGACATGAACTTTTGATACGCTATGTTTGGAATAGAGTGGATCATTTGATGTCTGAGGTGGCACCCAATTGAAAGGCATTTCAGCGATAAGCTTGCAAATCGGATGGGCATCAATGCGTGCCATCACATTAATGAAAGGCTGGGGAAGTGGCACTGTACAACTCGGAATCTCAACCTCAGTCAAAGCACTTTGAAGTGCATTGCGAACATGGGACTCTATACCTTCTGACCCAGAGAAAACGTTCCCCAACTCAACAAATAACGGCTTTAAATACATTGGTTCTCCTAAAACGTTTCCATTCTAAATTAATTCGCCAACTTTGTATAAGCATCTAAAACTAACCCATGAAAGTGGTGAACTGCATGTTCAGATGTTTCCAAGAAAAACGCTAGCAGTTAAAGTTAAATCTGTGAAGTGTTATAAGTTTACCTACCCGGTTTACAGCTAATTCACCCCCATTAATTCTTAAGTTGCGCCAATATGCACATCATTTCAAACACAATCGAAATACCAAGCCAAGCTGTAGCTCCAGATTGATCGAATGGTGGCGAAACTTCGACAAGATCCATTCCTATTAAATTTACTCCTTTTAATTCACGAACAACCTGTAGGCCCTGAAAACTATTTGGCCCACCAATCTCAGGTGTTCCAGTTCCTGGAGCAAAAGTTGGATCAATAAAGTCAATATCGTATGAGCAATAAGTTTTCTCATCACTTACAATATCGCGTGCCTGTTGCATTACATCAGTAATACCTCGTTCAAAAACCTCCTCAATTTGAATAATTGTTACACCTTTTTTTCTACCCCATTCAATATCTTTACCATCATACATAGTCCCTCTAATGCCAATTTGAATCACACGTTTAGGATCAAGTAGACCTTCTTCGATCGCACGTCGGAACGGTGTGCCATGAGTATATTTAAAGCCATCAAAATAACTCTCAAAAAGGTCTGTATGAGCATCAAAATGGATCATTCCAACTGGCTCATCAGCTGCCAGTGCTCGTAAAACTGGTAAACTAGTTAGATGATCACCACCAATTGTCATTGGTATAATTCCTCTAGACTTTATCTCTTTATAAAATTCTGTAATTCTATACATGCAATCTTGTATATCAGCTGGGTTCACTGGAGCATCTCCAAGATCAGCAAAGTTTGCCATCTCAAACGGTTTAATCTGAGTTGCTCCATTCATAGCACGTATCATTGTTGATAAGTCCCGCATTTGACGTGGGCCATGGCGTGGGCCTGATCGATTAGTTGTCCCTGCGTCCCAAGGCACCCCAATTAAACCAAAATCCACATTGTTAATTTCTACACTATCTAATCCTAAATGCGGTAACCTCATAAAGCTGGGAATTCCTGCAAAACGGGGCAATTCCATAGCATCTATAGGCTGGAAAAAAGTATTTGGAATTGTGCTCATTTGGGTTCTCCTCGATTATGGAAATATTTACATCTTTCGAAAAACTAAACCAGTATTTTTAGAATAATTGTACAGTAAGAAAGTGACACTTTCCAAACCATTTAAATATTATTAAGCTTATCTACTGCCTCCAAAGATGCCTTAAGTTTCTTTTGTTCCGCCGGTGTGGGCGTGTGGTTAAAAACATATGAATTGATACAGGCCTTCCGCCCACCAAGTTCTTCAATACGGCACTTCTGATCTTCAAAACATTGGGAGTTGATTTTCTCTGGATCACAAATTTCCCGCAACCGCTTTTCGCCTTCTTTCAAAGAGGCCTGAATAATGGGATCGTTTTTCTTATTTGCCGCTAGATTAATCAATTCGTTGGGATCAGCCTTCAAATCGAACAATTGAGGCGCATGGTCCACATAATAGGTAAATTTCCAATGGTCCCAACGCACCATGAAAGTGCCCGTTGTGGAGCCACCGTCATGATATTCACTAAATATCGTACGATTTGGATCATCTTCATTATTAGCAATACCGCGAAGTGAAAGCCCCGGAAGTTCTCGACTAATTTCATCGTGTTTAACCCCAGTAACATCAACAGCCGTGGCTGCGATATCAATTAAACACGTACCTGTTTTGACATGACATCCTGCTGGAAAACCTGGGCCAGCCGCAATCATGGGAACGCCCACAGACGCATCATACATTACCTGCTTCGTCCAAAAACCTTGATCACCCATCATATCACCATGATCCGATATATAGAGGACGACTGTATCTTCAGCCTGCCCACTTTCGTCCAATGCGACCAACACCCTACCAACGCAATCGTCCATAAAGCTCGTTAGCCCATAATATGCAACCTTAGCCTCACGCATTTTCTGTTCATCAAAGTATTGATCATAGTTAAAAAAACTCGCAATATTCTTGAGTTCCGAATGCTCCGGTTTTTTAGAATTATTGTAAGCAACTGGAAGGTCAATCGTGGCAGGGTCGTACATATTGTAATATTCTTGCGGCGCGATTAGGGGGAAATGTGGGCTGACAAGTGAAACGAAGGCTGCCCATATTTTGTCTTTGCGTTGTGGCTCCTTCAACCATTGTTCCGCGGCACCGGTAATCGCTAAATCATAATCAGTATAAGTACTGCTGCCGGCGCCTACATCTGCAGATAGTTCCGATGCTGAATTGTATTCGGGTGGGTCTTCACGCAACAAACCGATTGCCCATCCAACTCCACCAACAACATGCATTGGTAAAATTTCCTCCGCAAAGCCATTATCATCTTCTGCAGAACGAAAGTGCAATTTTCCGATGGACGAAACATCAACCCCCTGATCCCGAAGATGCCTCATCCAACTTCTTGTTTTGCCGCAGTAGGGCGTAGCACTATCCCAATTACCTATTTTATGAACATAATCACCACAGGCAATGCTTGCTCGCGTAGGCACGCACATAGGAGAAGGTGTATATGCATTTTCAAATATAGTTCCACGAGCAGCTAATGCATCAAGGTTTGGGGTTTTTACCATAGGATGTCCCACACAACTCATCGTATCTTTGCGATGCTCATCTGAAATGATTATGAGCAAATTCTTCCCGTTAATTTTCATTGTTCGGTTGCCTATGTTTTAAAGCTGCATTATATGTTTGTATTGAGCAATAAAGTCATAAAGATTGCAAGTAATCCAATGCCGAAGGTTTGGTTTTAAAAATTTGTGGATCGTTTAGAGGGACCCATTAGAGCAGTGCTTGCAATGTGGAAGAAGAACGCTACTTTGGAAGTACTAGAAATTTGCGAGGAATAAAAATTATGCCAGTAAAAGCCGACCGTCCAGGTAACCGTTTGATGGACCGCCCTGAATACAGTTCAAAACAGAAACCATTAACCTGTTCACCCGACACAAATGTGCTTGAAGCAGTGTTAGAAATGTCAGAGAAAAACTATGGGGCTATCATTGTTACAGACGATCAAAAAAAAGTGGTGGGCGTCGTAACTGAGCGAGATGTTATGAAAAAAGTGGTGGGCAAAAAGTTAGATGCAAGTAAAGCGTCTGTTTCAGAAATTATGACATCAAACCCACGTGTGGCTCGCGAAACTGATGATTTAATCGATTGGCTAAGGATCATGTCGAACGAACGTTTTAGGCGCCTGCCGGTGGTAGATGAAAATGGGCATATAAAAGCATTATTCACTCAAGGTGATTTCGTATCCTACACTTGGCCAGATCTGATGTACCAGATGAAATCAATCGCGACAGCCACAGTGAGTAAAAATTGGGGTGTTTTTCTGATTGGGGGAGGCATTGCACTATACACTTTAATCATGATTGTTGTTGTAGGCATGATAAATTGAAAAGTAGCAATCACTAATCAAGCATTATATGCTAGATAAAAAAATTACACCAAAATAGAAAGTATAGTGATGAACCTCTTTAATCTGAAAATACCAGCTTTTTTGTTCCTTATATTTGGCTTATTTTTTAGCATATTCACTTCATCAGTGGTTGCGGAGTTAAAGATTGAAACAATCGCTAGTGGTACGGGTGCTAAAGCCGAAGTTGGCATGTTGGTATCAGTTCATTACACTGGTAAACTTGAGGATGGCACAGTTTTTGACAGTTCTATACCACGGGGGCAACCATTCAAGTTTACCCTGGGTCAACGCCAAGTTATTCAAGGGTGGGAACAAGGAGTATTAGGGATGCTCGTGGGTGAAACCAGAATACTCACCATACCACCTGAATTAGGCTATGGCGCTACTGGCGCCGGTGCTGTTATACCACCAAATGCAACATTAGTTTTTGATATCGAGCTTTTGGAGGTAAGTTGGCCACCAAAACTTCGAGATGTGACGGCGGAGCAATTACTTGATGCTCAAAAAAACGGCAGCGTTATAATAGATATTAGACTTGAGAATGAATGGATAGAAACTGGTATCATCGAAGGCGCAAAAACGATCACGGCCTTCACACCAGAAGGAAAATTACATGGAGATTTTCAAAGAAAATTCTTTAAGTTAATTAAAGAAAAAGACACTCCACTAATACTTTATTGCCGTTCCGGGAATAGGACACAGAGGTTAGGTAATGCCTTAGTAAATCAGGTTGGTTTAACTAATGTTTCACACTTAACTGATGGCATCACGGGATGGATGAAGGATGGGAATAAAACAATCACATATCAATTAAAAAATCAATAAACAGTTGGAGAGCATCCGCAGTTTACTTAACGACTATTAACCTGCCAGTAAAGTTGCATTACCGCCTGCAGCCGTCGTGTCAATACAAATTGATTGCTCCCGCACAAGCCATATCTCAAAGTTTTCATCCATCAAAATTGGAACGATCGGTCCAACTCTCTTACTAAGGGCTTGGCGAAGTTTCGCTGAATCTGAACCAGCGTAAACTACTGCTTCAAGATCTTCAATCAAGGTGAGGTCATTCTCGTCCAACGTCGCAGCGACGGCATAACAACCTAACTTCAATGCTCGTTCAGCATATTTTTCAGCACCTGCCCCCATGCAAAGAACGCGCCGCCGCGGAACTAAGCTATAGCGGTTGGACTCTCCAGTTGGTCCCGGTAAATCAACGGGCATAAGAGGCAAAAAACTAAAATTCTCCGCAAAAGCGCAGGATACTTCTTTTGCAGTCATTCTTGGTGGCGAATCTCCCTCCATACACAACAGATTTTGCAATGCAAAGCGGGGCAAATACCGTGGTCCACCTGCTTTTGGTCCTGTGCCACTTAATCCATGACCACCAAATGGTTGTGATCCTACCACAGCGCCAATTTGATTTCGATTGATGTAAAGATTACCAACATCTACCTTGCTCAAAATCCGCTGTACGCGGTCATCAATACGGCTATGAAGACCAAAGGTTAAACCATAACCACTGGCGTTTATATCATCAATCACTTGGTCTAAGTCATCAGAATTAAAGGTGGCTAAGTGCAATACAGGGCCAAAGATTTCCTCCTTCAAATCCCCGATACCAGAGACAGCTAGAACAGTTGGTGGCACAAAAAACCCATATTCAGGTGCTTTTGTCCTAAAAAGAATATTGCCTTGATCAATGTATTGCAAAACTTTTTCTTGGGCAGCCTGATCTATCAGTGGCCCCACATCACAATCAGTTCTTACAGGATTACACACGACAAGTGCTTTCATGCTCCCAAACAGCATCTTTTGAAAATCTGGTGCAATATCAATTTGAATATAAAGCATTCGTAATGCCGAGCAACGCTGCCCGGCCGATTGAAAAGCACCAACCAGAACATCACGCACAGCTTGTTCGAGCAACGCAGTACTGTCGACGATCATTGCATTCAACCCACCAGTTTCAGCAATCAATGGTATATGTGACGGTAATTGGTGCGCCATGGTTCGGTTAATCACATTTGCAGTAGTCATAGAACCAGTAAAACACACACCCGCGACAGATGGCGAGCTGCATAGTTCAGGCCCTACAATTTCTCCTTGCCCGACAACCAATTGCAAGACTGACGCAGGAACACCTGCTCGATGCATGAGTTCAGCTGCAAAACAAGCAATCATACTTGTACTTTCCGCAGGCTTTGCCAAAACGCCATTGCCAGAGGCCAAAGCCGCGGCTATCTGTCCCGTAAAGATCGCAAGTGGAAAATTCCAGGGGCTAATGCAGACAAAAACACCAGCCGGGGGGGCTGGGGTAAGTTCTGCTTCAGCCGCGTAAAACCGTAAAAAATCGATTGCTTCACGCAACTCGCCGACACAATCTGGAAGATTTTTACCAGCTTCATGTGTAAGTAAAGCGAAAAGATCATCGGCATTTTCTTCATATAGATCAGCCACG
>Ga0206679_10003791_pt1 | contig 11444 bp, 9 predicted proteins | sample M110012015metaG_FD_155464 | JGI IMG/M metagenome (GOLD analysis project Ga0206679, IMG submission 155464) | Ammonia-oxidizing marine archaeal communities from Monterey Bay, California, United States - M1 100m 12015 | ecosystem: Environmental > Aquatic > Marine > Intertidal zone | place: USA... | reverse complement strand
AAGGCAGCCAATATGCCAAAGGACAATGTTTTGCGTGCTATTAAAAAAGCAAGTGATAAGGATACTGCTAACTATGAGGAAATGTCATTGGAAGGATATGCTGTTCATGGGATTGCTGTTTTTGTAGATTGTGCAAGTAACAACAATAACCGTACAGTTGCTGATGTTCGTTCTTTCTTTAGCAAGTGTGATGGTGCAATGGGAACAAATGGTTCTTTGGAATTTATTTTTGACCGCAAAGGAGTTTTCACGATTGATCCTGAAAAGGTAAGTATGGAAATTGAGGAGTTAGAAATGGAGCTTATTGATGGCGGTTTGGAAGAATTAGAAGTTGATGAAGAAGCAGTTACTATTTATTGTGAGTATGCTGAGTTCAATAATATGCAAACAAAATTAGAGGAACTTGGCATTGAAATCAAGAACTCTGAATTACAAAGAATCCCAAATAATTTTAAGACGATAAGTGCCGAACAAGCTGAGAAAGTATTGAAGTTATTGGATTTACTAGAAGAAAATGATGACGTCCAACAAGTATTCCATAACATGGAACTAACGGAGGAAATCTTAATAGCTATGGATAGCGAATAAAAATATAGAATGAACGTATTAATATTAGGAAGTGGAGGAAGAGAACATGCATTTGCATGGAAAATTGCAAAGAGTAGTTCATGCAATCAATTATTTATTGCTCCAGGAAATGCAGGAACAGCAGAAGTAGGCACCAATGTTAATATTGGGGTAAATGATTTTGAAAGCATCAAGGAATTTGTACTTTCTGAAAATATTGAAATTGTTGTAGTTGGTCCTGAAGATCCTTTAGTAAATGGAATTTACAACTTCTTTCAAGAAGATGAACAGCTGAAAAATGTCTCTCTAATTGGACCTTCAAAAGAAGGAGCTCAACTAGAAGGAAGTAAAGAATTTGCAAAAGAATTTATGTTTAGGCATAATATTCCAACAGCAAAATACCAAGCATTCACAAAAGATAATTTAGCAGAAGGTTACACTTTTTTAGAAAGCCTAAAATCCCCTTATGTGTTAAAGGCAGATGGGCTAGCAGCAGGAAAAGGAGTGTTAATACTTAATGACTTGCAAGAAGCAAAAGACGAATTAAAAGCCATGGTGGCTGATTCTAAATTTGGAACTGCATCATCAACAGTAGTGATTGAAGAGTTTTTAGATGGAATTGAACTTTCAGTATTTGTACTTACTGATGGAGATTCTTACAAAATTCTTCCTTCTGCAAAAGATTACAAACGTATTGGAGAAGGCGATACAGGATTAAATACTGGAGGAATGGGCGCTATTTCACCTGTACCTTTTGCAGATAGATTCTACATTGAAAAAGTAGAAAGAGAAATCATTAAACCAACAGTGGAAGGTTTAAAGAAAGATAATATTGAGTACAAAGGATTCATCTTTATTGGACTCATCAATGTAAAAGGAGAACCAAAAGTAATTGAGTACAATGTACGTATGGGAGACCCTGAAACAGAAGTTGTTATCCCTAGGATAAAATCAGATTTACTAAACCTTTTAAAAGGCATTGGAGATGGGACTTTCAGTGAGAAAGACCTAGACATTACTGAGCAGGCAGCTACAACAATCATGTTAGTTTCGGGCGGATATCCTGAGGCATATGAAAAAGGAAAGGAGATATCAGGAATTGAACAAGTTGAAGAAAGTATCGTTTTTCATGCTGGAACAAAAAATAATAACGGTACAGTTAAAACAAATGGAGGTAGAGTTATAGCGCTTACCTCTTTTGGAGAAACAATGGAAGAAGCCCTAGAAAAATCGTTTGATAGTGCAGAGAAAATATCTTTTGAAGGTAAGTATTACCGAAAAGATATTGGTTTTGATTTATGATGAAGCGTGCTCTTCTCCGTCTTTTCTGTGCTTGAGCATTTTAACTGTCCAAACCACTAAAAAAGCAAATATTACACCAATATAAAGATAGTTGATACTATTCCCAATAGCTTCTACACCATTAAAAACTAGACCAAAAAAATCGCCAATTGCATAAAATATATCACTCATAATTTTTGTTTTAATTTACTGTGGCAAATTTAACTATTTTTAGAGAATACAATGTTTCTTAAACACCTTATAAATCCAAGACCTACAATAATTCTATTTTTTATTGTTTTTTGCATTGTATTTACCTGCATTCCCCTGCTCCAATTCCCTATACAATTAATCTTTTCACATGAGTGGATACCTCCTTTTGCTGTATTATTATTCGGCTTAGCAATTCCTTCATTTCATGCCTTAGGACTTAACAATCTTATTTACGAAAAGAATATTATTCGCAAGGATAACCTTGTTCTTGGTTTTGTCTATTTGCTTATTTGTACGCCATTTACCAATACATTATCCGAATGGTTTGTGTCTTTTTTCTTGCTTTTCTTCTTAAATTATATTTTTGAAACCTATCAAAAAGAATATCCGTTTTCTCAAATTTTTAATGCTGCATTTATTCTTTCTATTTTCAGTTTTATTTTTCCAAATTTACTTTTTTTAATGCTGCTCATTTTAATAAGTGGGATTAACTATAGCAACTTAAATTGGAGAAACTTAATCATTGCATGCATAGGGATTATCACCCCTTATTTCTTTTATTTTTCCTATACAGTCCTCTTTGAAAAAACTTTCTATTTTCCAGAATTTGATTCACTACAACTCATTACTTTTCCAACACTCAGTACAATAGCATTGCCAAAATTAATTTGGCTTTTCACCCTACTTTTTATTAGCTTAATGGCCTTTATTGAATTATTCAGATGGCTCTATAAAAAGAGTATTCGCTCAAGAAAATCTTTTCTGATTATCTTCTTCTATTTTATAGTCTGTGTACTTCTTATCGTTTTTGGTGGCCTTAAGTCATGGTACTTTTTAATGACGCCTTTATGCATTATTATTGGCAACTATTTTACCTACACTAAGGGAAGAAAAATGGCTAATTTATTATTTATGCTTTTGGCAATTTCTTCCTTCTATTATAAGTACTACATTGCGTTATAATGTGTAAATTTGCCGCATTAAAAATAATATTATGAAATTTGGTGTAGTTGTATTTCCTGGCTCAAACTGTGATATGGACATGGTGTATGTTCTTGAAACTATTATGAAACAAGAAGTGGTAAAACTTTGGCATAAAGATACTGATTTGCAAGAGTGTGATTTTATCATTTTACCTGGAGGCTTCTCTTTTGGAGATTATTTAAGATCAGGTGCAATTGCTAAATTTTCTCCTATTATGAAGGAAATAATTGGCTTTGCTAATGCTGGCGGATATGTTATGGGAATTTGTAATGGCTTCCAAATTTTAACGGAAAGCGGATTACTACCTGGTGCATTATTACACAATAATAGCCATAAATTTATTTGCAAAAACACCTATTTAAAAGCTGAAACTAAAAATACTTTAGTTACTAATCAATATGTTGATACAGCTGTAAAAATTCCTATCGCTCATGGTGAAGGAAAATATTTTGCTGATGAAGAAACATTACAATCATTAATTAAGAATGATCAAATTCTTTTTAAGTATTGTGATGAAAATGGAAACATTAATGATGAAGGCAACCCAAATGGATCTATATTAAATATTGCAGGAGTTTGTAATGCCGATCGTAATGTTTTTGGAATGATGCCCCATCCTGAAAGAGCTGCAGATAAGGAGCTAAATAATCAAGATGGTCTAACTTTATTTAAAAGTATTTTAGCTGAAATTCTTGCCTAAACACTTTTCATTTAACACAATCTTAAACCCTTTTTACCTTTAACTAGTTGCTAGTTTATCTAGTGATTTTAGTTTATTAACCAATTGTTGAAAAAGATGTTGAGAACCAACTTTAATACCGTGTTGGAATTTTAATATTATTTTTAAACTTGTAGTCAGTAAAAAAATACTGAAAAATTAAACGCTTTAATCTGAAAACCAAATGACCACAATAACAAAGAAACCACAAGACATCACAGCAAAAACAAAAAAACAAAAAACATACCCGTACGAGCAAGTTTTAAAAGCTGCTGTCGCCTATTTTAATGGGGATGAATTAGCAGGAACAACTTGGATGAACAAGTATGCTATGAAGGATCATGCAGGTGAATTTGTGGAACAAACTCCTGATGATATGCATAGGAGAATGGCAAAGGAATTTGGCAGAATTGAAGCAGATTATAAATTAAAATACAACCTTAACGGAAGTGCTAAATTCTTATCCAAGTACGGACAAGAGAGAGAAGACTTAACAGAAGAAAAAGTATATGCCTACTTTAAGGAGTTTGGTTATATCATCCCTCAAGGGAGTGTAATGAGTTCTTTAGGGAATCATTATAAATTAGCTTCTTTATCTAATTGTATAGTAGTACCTGAAATGCACGATTCTTATGGTGGTGTATTTTATACTGACCAACAATTAGCACAATTATTCAAAAGAAGATGTGGTGTTGGGGTAGATATCTCAAACTTACGCCCATCAGGAGCAAGAGTTTCTAATGCAGCAGGAAGTACTTCAGGAGCGGTTTCTTTTATGAATCGTTTTTCAAACACTACCCGTGAAGTTGCACAAAATGGGAGAAGAGGAGCTTTGATGTTATCAATGGATATCGCACATCCTGATGTTGAAGATTTTATTACAATAAAACAAGATTTACAAAAAGTTACAGGAGCAAATATTTCTATTCGTTTGTCGGATGAATTTATGAATGCTGTTGAAGCAAATGCTGAATACACACACAGATGGCCAATTGATTCTGACACACCAAAATTCAGCAAAACTGTTAACGCAAAAGAACTTTGGGATACTATTATTGAGTGTGCACACAATACAGCTGAGCCAGGATTAATTTTTTGGGACAGACAACATTGGTATTCTACTTCATCCGTATATCCTGGATACAAAAACACTTCTACAAACCCATGTTCCGAAATTGCAATGCAAGGTGGTGATAGCTGTAGATTAATTGCAATCAACCTTTTCAATTTTGTAGAAAAACCATTTACTAAGGATGCTAAATTCCTAATGGAAGATTTCTACAAAGCAACTTATGAAGGGCAAAGATTAATGGATGACTTAGTAGATTTAGAAACTGAAGCTATCGGAAGAATTTTAGCTAAAGTTGATGCTGATGATGAGCCAGAAAACATTAAACAAGTAGAAAGAGAAACTTGGGAATTATTACTTAAAACTGGAAAAGAAGGGAGAAGAACAGGACTTGGGTTTACAGCTTTAGCTGATATGGTTGCAGCACTTGGTTTGGCAATTGATTCTGATGAAGCTATAGCAATGGTTGAGTCAATGATGAAAGAAAAATGTAGAGCTGAATTTGATAGCTCTATTGATATGTCCTTAGCAAGAGGAAGCTTTGTTGGCTTTGATGCTAAAATTGAAAAAACTTCAGAATTTGTACAAATGCTAGAAGTGGAACTTCCTGAAGTTTACGAAAGAATGATGAAGTTCGGAAGAAGAAATATTTCTATTAGTACAGTAGCACCAACAGGAACATTAAGTATGTTGGCACAAACTTCTTCAGGAATTGAGCCAGTGTTTATGACACACTACAAAAGAAGAAGAAAATTAAACGAGCAAGATAGAGAGGCAAAAGTTGATTTTATTGATGATTTAGGAGATAAGTGGCAAGAGTTTACGGTTTACCATCATAATTTAAAAACTTGGATGGAAGTAACGGGAGAAACTGACATTACAAAAAGCCCATATGCAGGAAGTACTGCTCCAGAAATTAACTGGAACAAAAGAGTAGAAATGCAAGCTGTAGTTCAAAAATACGTAACGCACTCCATTAGTTCAACAATTAATTTACCTAATGACGTATCGCTTGATGAGGTAAGTAATATTTACTTAGAATCATGGAAACAAGGGACAAAAGGAATTACTGTTTATAGAGATGGATCAAGAGCAGGAGTATTGGTTTCTGCTGATGATAAGGGGAAAAATGATGTTTTAGATAATTCTGAATTCAGAGAAACAAAAGCTCCATCAAGACCAAAAAGATTAGATGCAAAAGTAGTTCGTTTTCAGAATAATAAAGAAAAATGGATTGCAGTAGTTGGGCTAATGAATGGAAGGCCTTATGAAATTTTTACAGGAAAAACTGAGGATGTATTTGCTGTTCCTGCTGCTGTAGAATATGGCTGGGTAATAAAAACAAAAAGAGAGGACGGTAGTACTCAGTACGACTTTCAATATGAAGATAAAGAAGGATACAAAGTAACAATGGGAGGTTTATCGCGTTCGTTCAATAAAGAATTCTGGAACTATGCAAAATTAATTTCAGGAGTATTACGTCATGGAATGCCACTACACTATGTTGTTGATTTAATTGGTAAAATGAACCTATATGATGACAATATCAATACTTGGAAAAGTGGAGTTGTAAGAGCGCTTAAAACCTTTATTGCTGATGGGACTAAGGTAAGCGACCATACTTGTGGAGAATGTGGTGATGAAGGCTTAGTATATGAAGAAGGATGCCTTAAATGTGTAAGCTGTGGTTACAGTAAATGCGGATAAACACAATAATTTTAATATTCAAAACCCAGCTATTTATAGTTGGGTTTTTTATTGCCTGTATTTTTTGTAACTTTCAACTATGAAAGCAATAAGTTTCATTTACTCTACTCTTGAAGATTTAATTGCTTTATTCTACCCGAATACATGCATTATTTGCCGAGAGAATTTACTAAAAAAAGAGGAATGCACCTGCACACTTTGCCTATATAAAATTCCGAAAACAGACTGCTTTAAACACAAGGATAATTTAGTAAGCAAATTATTTTGGGGGAGAGTACACTTAGAAAATGCAGTTGCATTGTATGTATTTCATAAAGAAGGTAGCGTACAAAAACTGATTCATGAATTAAAATATGAAGGAGGAAAAAGAACAGGAGTTTTTTTAGGAAAACAACTTGGTTATGCACTAAAAGAAAATGGAAGTTTTTCTGATGTTGATTATATTATTCCTATACCGCTACATCCAAAAAAAGAAAAGCTAAGAGGTTATAACCAAAGTAAATATATCGCTAAAGGGGTTCGTGAAGTATTAGAGATAAAGATAAATACGCGTTCACTTATTCGTACTGAAAATACCGATTCCCAAACAAGAAAAAAACGCTTTAGCCGTTGGGAAAATATGATGAATAGTTTTGCCTTAAAAAGAGCCAATGAATTAAAAAATACACATATCCTATTAATTGATGATGTGGTAACAACTGGAGCAACTTTAGAAGCTTGTGCTCAAAAACTATTAGAAATTGAAGGTATTAAAGTAAGCATTGCAACTATTGCTGTTGCCTAAACCAAATAGATTATCTTTGTCCTAATGAAATTTATCTCATCCGTAACTATCTTTCTTTTGCTACTAAGCAGTTGCGCCAATATGGTGGCACCAACTGGGGGTGAAAAAGATATATCTAGCCCTACTTTACTACAAACTAATAGTGCAAAGAAAGTCCATGAAAAAAGCATCTCATTTGAATTTGATGAATTTATCGTATTGAATAGCTGGCAAGAAAATTTTTACATTTCACCACCCATTAAAAAAAGAATTCTGAAGGAAATAAAAGGAACAACATTAACATTAACCATTGAGGACACGCTTGCCCAAAACACCACTTACTATATTGCCCTACACAATTGCATAAAGGATTTGAATGAGGGAAATATTTTGGATACACTATACTATATTTTTTCAACTGCTGACAAAATAGATACGCTTACTTTAAGTGGTAAATTACAAGATGCTTATACTTTAGATGCGATTGAAAATACTTGGGTTATGCTTTTTGAAGAAAGCCGAAACGATAGCATGCTCTTTAAAGACACTCCAAATTATATTGCAAAAACTAATAAAAATGGCGACTTTAATTTCCCAAATTTGAATACCAAAAACTACAATATATTGGCGCTTACTGATTTTGATTTCATCTATAATGAAGGAGAGAAAATTGCATTTTCAAACAATACTATTAATGCCGAAAAAGATAGTTTCATTTCATTACTGGCTTTTGATCCCTTCATCAAAATAGACAGTACTACTAGTGAAACTGATACAATTATTAGCGATAGCACATCAACCGATTCCTTGCTTATTGAAGAAATTGTATATGGGAATTTAGAAATTATTACAAGTGAAAATATCCCCTGTATATTCCAATTATTGAAGAATAAGAAAGTGATTAACGAGTATGTTTTTGTTGAGCAACCCTTTAACTTAACTGATATTACGCCAGGAAAATATCAACTAAAATACATTTCAGACAGCAATAATGATGGGGAGTGGACAACAGGAAATTGGGAAAGTAAAACACAAGCAGAAAAGGTTGAAAATTATCCTTCTGAAATTACGATTCGCGCCAATTGGGATTTAGAATTAGAGTGGCTTATTGGAGAGTAAAATTATCTCTGTCTTGCAAAAAATTCATTTGTCTTCTTTTCAGTTTCAAATCGTCCAAACTGATTTCAATTTGCAAAATTTCTTCCGTATTTTCTGTTGCAGAAAGCAACTTTTTTCCAAAAGCATCAAACACTTTAGAGTGGCCATTAAATGGAATATCGTTACCATCTTCCCCTACTCTATTCACGCCAATGGTGTAACACTGATTTTCTATAGAACGCGCTTTTAAAAGCGTATCCCAAGCCTCAATTCGTTTTACAGGCCAGTTTGCCAAATAGATTAATACATCATAATCTACATCATTACGGCTGAAAACTGGGAAACGCAAATCGTAACAAATAAGCGGACATATTTTCCAACCTTGTTCAGTTACAATTAATCTTCCCTCACCTTTAGCAATGTATCTTTCTTCCTTAATTAAAGAAAACAAATGGTGTTTATCGTAAGTGTGAATGGTGCTATTTTTTGAAATCCAAACTAGACGATTGAAAACTTTCTCCCCTTCCTTTACCATTAAAGTTCCAGCAATAGCACAAGCCTTTTTTTCAGCAATTTCTTTCATCCAACTCACTGTTTTTCCGTTCATAGTTTCTGCTAAATGATTGGACTTAGGACAAAAAGAAGTGTTGAACATTTCAGGAAGCAAGATAATATCAGTAGTTGAAATTTTATCAATCAATTGCTCAAAATGAGATAGATTATTTTCTACATCTTCCCAAAAAAGTTCAGATTGAATTAAGGTTATATTGAGGGTTTCTTTCATCAAGCCAAAAATAAGCATAAAAAAAGCAAGTTCTAAGAACTTGCTTTTTAATTTTTATATAAAATATGTTTTACTCCTCAGAAGAAATAGAAGCAGAAAGATATTCTCTATTCATTTTTGCAATGTATTCAATAGAAATACTTTTCGGACATTCTACCTCACAAGCTCCAGTATTGGTACAATTTCCAAAGCCTTCTTTATCCATTTGTTCCACCATATTCAACACTCTTTGTTCACGTTCTACTTGCCCTTGTGGTAAGTAAGCAAACTGAGAAACCTTAGCCGCCACAAACAACATAGCAGAAGAGTTTTTACAAGTAGCAACACAAGCACCACAACCAATACAAGCCGCAACATCAAATGCTTTATCAGCATTCATTTTAGGAATTGGTAAGGCATTTGCATCTTGGGTATTTCCTGAAGTATTTACTGATACAAAACCTCCTGATTGTTGTATTCTTTCAAACGAACTTCTATCTACAATTAAATCCTTAATTACTGGCATAGCTGCCGAACGCCAAGGTTCAATATAGATAGTTTCACCATCTTTGAACATACGCATATGCAGTTGACAAGTAGTTACTTTTCTATCAGGACCATGCGCCTCTCCATTAATATAAAGCGAACAAGTACCACAAATTCCCTCACGGCAATCATGATCAAATGCAACAGGTTCTGTCCCTTCCATAATTAACTGCTCATTCATTACATCAAGCATTTCTAAAAAAGAAGCGTGTTCAGAAATTCCTGTAACTTTATACGTTTCCAAACCTCCTTTATCTTCTCTATTTTTCTGTCTCCAGACTTTTAATGTTAAATCCATATCTTTATTTATATGATCTTTGTTTCAGTTCAATATCCTTAAATTCCAATTCTTCTTTATGCATTACCGCATCTGCTGGTTCTCCTTTGTATTCCCAAGCAGCAACATAAGCGTAATCGGTATCGTTTCTTTTTGCCTCTCCTTTTTGCATTCCATCTAATTCTACTGACTCTTCTCTAAAGTGTCCTCCACAACTTTCGTTTCTATGTAGTGCGTCTTTTGCAAAAAGCTCTCCTAACTCTAAGAAATCTGCAACTCTCCCCGCTTTTTCTAATTCAGGATTTAACGAGTATTTATCTCCAGGAATTCTTACATCATTCCAAAAATCAGTACGGATTTGTTTAATCTCAGCCATCGCTTTTTTCAAGCCTTCTTCATTCCTTGCCATACCAACATATTCCCACATTGCTTTTCCTAACAATTTATGGAAATGGTCAACCGATTTTGTTCCTTTTATATCCATCAATTTCTCAATCCTATCTGAAACTTCTTTTTCAGCTTCAACAAATTCTGCTGAGTCAGTTGAAATTTTTCCCGTTCTAATATCGTTTGATAAATAATCCCCAATAGTGTAAGGCAATACGAAATAACCATCCGCCAAACCTTGCATCAATGCAGAAGCTCCTAGTCTATTCGCACCATGATCAGAGAAATTTGCCTCTCCAATACAGTAACAGCCTTCAACAGAAGTCATCAAGTTATAATCCACCCAAACACCTCCCATAGTATAGTGTACTGCAGGGTAAATCATCATTGGGGTTTTGTACGGATCTTGTGCTACAATTTTTTCATACATTTGGAAAAGGTTACCGTATTTTGATTCGATAACCGCCTCTCCTAATTTTAAAATTTCTTCATCAGAAGGGTTTTCCATTCTAGCAATTGCTGCTTCTTGTTTACCGTATCTTTGTATAGCAGATGCAAAATCTAAATATACTGCTTCTCCGGTTTCATTTACTCCAAAACCAGCATCACATCTTTCCTTTGCTGCTCTTGATGCCACATCTCTTGGTACTAAATTCCCAAATGCAGGATATCTTCTCTCTAAATAATAATCTCTTTGATCTTCTGATAAATCAGTTGGTTTTAATTTTCCTTCACGAATAGCAAGTACATCCTCCATGTTTTTTGGCACCCAAATTCTACCATCATTTCTCAATGATTCTGACATTAAAGTCAGTTTAGATTGATGCTCACCACTTCTTGGAATGCAAGTTGGGTGAATTTGTGTGTAACAAGGATTTGCAAAATGCGCTCCTTTTTTATGAATTTTCCAAGCTGCAGTTGCATTTGATCCCATTGCGTTAGTGGATAAGAAAAATACATTTCCGTACCCTCCACTAGCAATAACAACAGCATGTGCCGAATGTCTTTCTAATTCTCCAGTTTCTAAATTTCTAGCAATAATTCCTCTTGCTTTTCCATTCACTTTTACCA
>Ga0206679_10003780_pt1 | contig 11475 bp, 11 predicted proteins | sample M110012015metaG_FD_155464 | JGI IMG/M metagenome (GOLD analysis project Ga0206679, IMG submission 155464) | Ammonia-oxidizing marine archaeal communities from Monterey Bay, California, United States - M1 100m 12015 | ecosystem: Environmental > Aquatic > Marine > Intertidal zone | place: USA... | reverse complement strand
GAGCAAATATAATATTATGTAGATTCCGAATATTAATTCCTGTAGAGTATGTCCCATAGGATGCTACGATAATAGCATCCTCACTCTTTTCTGTTAATTCTCTTATCTCTTCACGGACAAGGGTTTTGACTTCTCCAGAAACAAAAAAGATAGGTCTATCGGGTTCTGCTTTCTTAAGTGCTTCAAATAATTTCTTTCCATGTTTTTCTACAAACTGGAATAATACTAACGTGTTTGTACATCTACTTAATGTTAAATCGCATATAAACTTATTCCTTTTCTTATGAGAAATCAACCAATCAACTTCTTCTTGATACGTCATAGGTTTGACCCATTTACGTTCTTCATCATTATACTTTAATGTCACTGCTTCAATTTGTAATTTAGCAATAGTTTCATTATCCATTAAATTTTTGGTTGTTGTTACATTCCTTACTGGACCGAATAACCCTTCTAAAACTAATTTATGAGTTGTCGTCCCATCCAGAGTTCCTGTAAATCCAAACTTATATTTACAGTCAGTCATTTTTGTTAGGATTGAGGTAAGAGATTTTGCTTTAAAGTTATGTGCCTCATCACCAATTACACAATCAAACTGCTTAAAGAAATCTTTCTTAAATTTATATATTGACTGCCATGTCGTAATAACTACATTCTTATCGGTGGTCTTCTCTTTTCCTGCATAAATTCGATGAACATTCTTTTCAGAAAAGTCTGGGTCGTATTCCGAAGAATAGTCGGCAAAGTCTTTGTAAAGTTGTTCAACAAGTGAAGTCGTTGGGACAATAATAAGTATCTTATTTTCAACAACGTTTATATAGTTTCGAACTAATGAATAAATCATCAACGACTTACCAGAAGATGTTGGTGATACAAACAATGCCCTGTTATGATTTATTGCGTAATTAACAGCATCGATTTGATAATCGTATGGTTCTATTGGTAATCCTTCAGCATGAGGATTCAATGCTTTAAGAAACTCGGTGGTCTGTTCTATCGTTTCCGTTTTAACATTCTTTGGATAGTCAATAGTCAAATCACGATGTTTGGCGAACTCAATAATATAGTTTAAAAGTCCAACGTAGACTTCCCCACCAAATACGTTATATAATCGGATTTTACCATCCCATTGTCTAGTACGATATGTCGGCATATATTTTGCGCCTGGGACTTCAAATGTAAAGAATGCTGAAAGTTCGTGACTTATTTCGGCAGCACAGTCCACTCTCAAAAAGACATCATCTTTAATGGTTACAGCAATGTCAACCCATTGCTTTGACCACTCATCATTTATATCACTCATTAATTATACTGCACCTTGCGTATACTTTAAAAAATCTATGGCATTCTTAATAGCAAATCCCCTGACCGTAAACATTTTACAAATCTCATCAAGATATTTAACTAACTCCTCTTGAAGAGCAACTCGTGCTTCTGCTTCAACCACAACTGGGTCAATTCTAACATAATCTTTAACTTCCCTATCCTTTAAAACATATTCATACGGATCGGGATCGTTTCCGTTATAATAATTCGTTCTCCCCAACGACACTTTATATAGTTCGTTTTTTAATTTTCTTAATTTCAAACGTTCTCGTAATACCATTTTCAGGTATTTATTGTGTTTGGTAGGGGTGAGTAACGATTCCCGTGCTAGGATGGTTTCGTCTAAATGTAGGTCTTTATCGACCTGTTTTTCTAAATCTTCAATTTTCATACCCATATTATACTATACTTTCACTGAAAAGTAAAGCGATATTTTGACTTATTTTGACTTTATTCGAAGGAATTTTCCATTGTCATGTAATCAAACTGTAAAGTCACGTCTGTAATCAGTGGTTCATTGGATTCATTGTTAAATTGCACCTCTCCTAGGATTGTCGGGAAGATATTATGAAAAGTGAAAACAGTACTGCTTGCATTTTTGTTATTAGTGAGAATATGGAGGGATCCAGTAGAACGCATAGCAAAGGCATCAGGTTCCCTTTTCTTCACATCAGCAGAAGATGCTTTCTCCATCAGTCCGAACAATTCGAAGTAATTTTTGAAATCTTGGTCGATTAAAAATGTTAACATCAATGGTGCCCTCATCTGGGTAGATGATGGGATATATTGATTGCCCAATGTGGGGTGCGGAATCGGAACTTCGTTTGACGATATAGTTGGAATTGAGGCTGTAGTTGCCCAAAAAGTAATGCCAGGAAGAGCACTCAAATTCAATTTATAATTGGTCGTTTTTGCGAGATTTAATCTCGTATCATTTAATAATTCTGCCATACATATATTTATATAACTTGTGAATTAAAAAGGGAGCATTTCTGCTCCCCCATTTTTAACAACTCAATTAAGAGATATCGATTATCCTTGGTTGTTTCGATTCAGGTATAATCTTTTCCATTGAAACTTTCAATAGTCCGTCTTTTAACTCTGCACCATTTACAACCACATCATCTGCGATTGTAAAAGACCTTTTGAATTTGCGTTTTGAAATTCCTCTGTGTAAAACACTTGGATCTTCAACAGTCGCATCATCACTTTGAACTGAGTTAACAGTTAGGGTGTTTTCTACATACTTTACTTCAATGTCTTTCTTGCCAAATCCAGCAAGTGCCATTTCTATATCATATGTGAAGTCACCTGTTTTTACGATATTGTACGGTGGGAAATTCACTTGGGGCATGTCTGCCATGTGTTCCCAACGAGTGAACATATCGTCAAACCCTACTGTGAATGGTCTAAGTTGATTAAAAATTGAGAGTGTGTTTGTCATTGCTTTTCTCCTTATATGTTAAAGCGAGTTTTCGTTGTACCCGAACATTCGGCATACAATCATAAGTATTTATAATACTTTTTTGTGGGTGAAAAAAATCCCCCAATTAAGGGGGATTAAAATGGCATTCCTATGGTAGTAGGAATATTGTTTTTTCTTATTATAGGTTAGTTACAGTGAACTTACGGAAATAAGGGTTTTGCGCAGCAGTACCAGATGCGAATGGGTTATGAGTAAGACCATAACGAGTCTTGAACCCTAAACGTGGCTGGAAGTCTTCCTCACCAATTGATTTCATCATCTGTAGAGGAACGTAAGGACAATAGAACAGTCCTGCGTCATACATATTGGCACCTTTAAATCCGACAATTACAGTATCTGCCGAAGCGAATTGATCAACAAAGACCTTGAACTTACCACCTAATACGCCAGCAAATACATTGTTGACAACATCAGGTTGTGCACCGTTATCCAGTGACATGTTAGGTTCGGCCATTGAAGAAACCATATCAAGTGCTGACGCAACGTCAGGAGATACGATCAACCAGTTACCACGACCACGACCAGTGTTCTTAGCAATTAGGTTTGCTTCTTTGTTGATTTGTACAAGTAGTGACTTATATCTCTCACCACCCCAACGAGCACCACGGTTGTCAAGTGCATCACTAACGTCAAACGTTCCAGCAGTAGTAGTACCTGCAGTCGCACCAGCAGTTGCCTGCGTGCCGATTTTGTTAATGATTTCACGGTTGATTTCCGCAAGGATTTCGCCAGATAGAATATTCGCCAATTCAGACTCTGCGTCCAAACCGTGAATTGCCTTAAGATCTTGGGCAAGTTCGATTGAATATTTTGCTTTGAGTGCTTTAGTCTTAGCAGTAACACTAGACTTCTCAATGCTAAATGACATCTCATTGTAAGTTGTAGAACCTACGAAGCCACCAAGTGCTTCACCTTGAGCAGTAGTCATTGCATCAGCAGTACCATCATCACCAGCAAAGTCCGTATCAGGGGCTCCAGCAGGTAACGTTAGTGCTTCAGCACCAGTAGATGCCTCACCAGTGTAATGAGATTTCATTGCAAAGATAAGACCAGTAGGACCACTCATTGGCTGAACACCAATGGTGTCATATGCCATCAGTTGAGGCATAGTTCTGCGAACTAGCGAAATTAGGACAGGATCCCAATTATCTACGTTAGCTCCAGTAACGTTCGCTTCATCTAAAGCGATTTGTTGATTTTCTAAAAGACGAAGTGTAATTGCACGTTTAGTAGCATCTTGTATAGCAGGTATTTCTGCATGCTCCATAACCGGCTGCCACTTATCTTTAATTTGTTCTGATAAAAACATTCGTTTTCTCCTATTAAATATAAATGTTAAGCACCAAAGATGCTTTTGTTACTTGATTGCGAAAGTGAAGCCACGACTTTTCTCATTGAGTCACTCATGTCTTCGTCATTAGTTTTTACTTCGGGTTGCCCTTCAGCAATCACTTCATCTTTCTTTGCCTCAGAAGGAAAATACGTCTCCTTCAAAGTTTCCAGTTTTTCAGTATAAGTTTCCTGGTCTTCGTATACAACACCTTCTGCGAGAGCTTTTAATTTCTCAACTTGTGTCATAGTCAAATCTTCAGATACAGTACTAAAAATCTCTTTAGCAGTTGCGGTTGCCAAAGAAGCGTTAGCATCGATATTCTTATTCAACAGAACATCTAACTCTTCTTTTAACGTGGCAATCTCTTCTGCTTGCTCGTCCACTACATTTAACTTATCCTCAGGGATTTCAATGTAGTTTTCAATGAACAACTTTTTCATACCACCAACAAAACCTTCCATGATTTCATTCTTAAGACCATTTTCAACGGCGAGTTTATTTTCTTCAACCCATTCGTTTACCATATAGTCCAGATAACCATCTAACTTTGCAGTAACATCTTCAAGAATTGAATCCGTTTGCTCTGTTAATTCTGCTTCCATCTTTGCTTCAATGGCAGCAAGGTTTTCTTTTACTTTTGCCTTAACAGCAGTTTCAAATACTAAAGTTGTGCGTGCTTTGAAGTCTTCAGTCAATTCCTGACCGTCGAATAATGCATCAATGTCTTCTTGAACATCAAAGTCCAATTCAACACTTTCTTTCGTGGCTTTTGATTCTTTTGCTTCATCTTTAGCGTCATCATCGTCGTCTTCGTCATCATCATCATCTGCATCTTTAGAATCTTCTTCGTCGTCATCTTCAAATACTTCGACTTCGCCAGATCCGTCTGCCTTAATCTTTTTCTTTTTCAATGGTTTCGCTTTAGGTTCTTGAGCAGATGCTGCTTCAGTTACATCATCAGTTTCTTCGGCAACGATTTCTACTTTGCCAGACTCCAATAATGCATCAACATCTGACACCTCAATTGAAGTATCGGATTCAGCAGATTCGGAAACATATTGCTTCCCTGCCTCATCCAAAACCAACTCTTCGCCAGTCTCTGTTTTTAACTTCATTTAGGTTCTCCTAATAATTGATTATAATCTAAATTAGTTTTATTATTTCTAATTACTATTATTTATAAAACTAATGTTTTTAACAAACAACAAAATATTACAATTTATTGATAAATTCGTTGAAAATACGAGCTTCCAAACCAGTTAGTTTGTTTTTTGACGTAGATCCAATGCTTTTCTTCATATTTGCAATCTCATGCTCCTTGATAACTCCGTTTGCCCATACCCATTCTTTACCTTCCATGATACCATTTACAAAGGCATCAGGTGCAGAAGGATCTGCGACAATATCTGCGGCAGTTGCAAGATAGAAGTCACTTTGCACTTCTTGAATACCTGCTTTATTTGCCTTCAACGTTCCCATGCCTCTTGATGAAACACCAAGTTGAGCACCTGCGTTGATTAAACCCTTTACGATATTTCCGTGAGGAGTATCAGTAATTTTTGCTTTGCCGATATAGTTGCTTCCATCCTTCTTTAAAGATTCGATTATATGCGACACACGGTCTAAGTTAATAGTTGGACCATCAGGATGACCTAATTCTCCGAAGGCACGTTTCTTATCAATATATGATTTACTGTAACGATTAACTTCCTTTTCCATTATACGGTCTGGGTAAATTCTCCCATTGCGATTTTTTACTTCTGCTTGAAGAAAGACTCCCTCAATATACATGTTCTTGTTATTCTTTCCCTCTGTGATAAATTTCACATGGTCAGTTACTTCTGATATAAGTCTCATATCTGTTTACCCCTTTGCAGTAATGGAACGTCCACCACGACGTTTACGAGCTGCACCGATTTTACCACTTCTACCACTACGGTCACCACCTCCAAACTTTTTATGTCGTCTGATTTCATTCCTTTTACGTTTAATTTTCCATGTAGATTTACGTCGCTTCACCTTCATCTTCAGTTTCTTCTGCCGATCTTTTGCTCTATTACGACGTTTAAATATCATTGTTTTATGAACTTGTCTACGACTACGTCCTTGATATTTCCTTGCTTCGTCTAATCCTTCACCCTCAATTGATTCAACCTCTTCATTTGCTCTGCGAAGAATATCTACTACATCGGGATTATCTGATAGACCCTTTCTAATTCTTTCAATTTCTTTTACTGCCTGTTTCATATTACCAGAATGTTTAAAGGCAATTTTTTCAATTTTTTTCTTCTGACTGGCATCCATTACAGGATATGATTTACCAAATTTAGCACCCTTTATAGGTTTTCCTTTTTTAGCTGGACCCCATTTTGCTTCTTCTAATTCACGAAAGTCTTCAGCATAGTCAATGACTTCATTATAGCTCTTACCTACTGGATTTTTATCCTCATCTTCGTCATCATCGTCATCTTTTACTTCTTCGAAGTTGCAAGTATATCTCTTGTCACCTTTCTTATAATTTTTCCAAGCAGTAGTATTTGCTCTCTTATCTGCTTTCGTGACAACCATTCTGTCAATTTTATTTGCCTCAGTAACATCAAAATCAACACTGATTAATCCAGAACCATCTACGTGGATATATTCTTCACCACCAATAATCCAATAAACATCACCATTCTCGGCTTCGAAAGTACCTTCTACTTCTTCATCAATATCAAGGAAGTCTTCTTTCTCTTCTTCAGTCAGGGCATTCCAATCTTCTTCTGTGAATACGTGGATTTCATCATCCTCGATTTCTTCTCTAATTTCTTTAAACGATTTCAACTCCAAACTCATGACTGAATCCTCCTTAAATTATTTTTCGGCTGTCGTTTCAACTGGTGCTTCAACTGGTGCTTCTGTCTCAGCAACAGGTTCTGCCACTGGTTGGTTGAACATAGTTTTAGCAAGATTTTGTTTCATCCCACCTAATTTGTCAGACATTCGTGTCACCAACTCAGCACTAAATACTTTTTTGAAGTCCGCAGCTTTCCTTTCTCTGGAAAATTTAATCATTTTTTCTAAATTACTCGCCATTTATATTCTCCTTAATAAACATCAGTAGATAAACCATCATCATCTGTTGGTGTATCTTCTTTTTCTTTCGCCATCAACTTATCCATGGCATCGATTTCTTCGTCAGATTGCATAAGAATGTTCTTTCTAACCCATTCAATTGAATAATAACGACCAATCATTTCTCCGTTGGTTATAGTATCCAACATCTCTAATCTTTGGTTCATCATTTCAAGTTTCTTTATTTCACTAAAGTAACCATCATCTGCGAAAATAAAATCTATATTCTCTTTATATTCGTTCCAATCACCATTACTTATAATGCCCTTTGCGAGAAGTTGAGTTCTCAACAATGAATATAACAAGTCAGAGAAACGTTTTCTCAACTTTGAGACGAATTTAGTAAATTTAATTTCATCTCTAGAGATTTCACCTGTCTTACTGAAACCCCATGAATTGTCTGTTTCCATGCGTGACGCTGGTACATGTAGACTTTGATATACTTTCTTCTGAAAATACATCACATCTTCCATATCACCAAGGTTCTGTCCGCCTGGTAGTGTCGTCACTTCAGTTCCTCGGCCACCCTCTTTACGTGGCAACCAAAAATCTTCCATCATCGACATTGTATTCTTTCCGTCTTTTACTTGACCAGTTGAGGCATCATAAACCATTTTGTTTTTAAACTTGTTCATGATGTTTCGTAGGTATTGCTCTGCCTTTGTTTTCGGCAAGTTACCAACGTCAATATAAAATACACGTCTTTCTGGTGCACGAGTAATTCGGTAAATAACCATTGCATCCTCTAACATACGCAATTGGTTAATAGGTTTCATTGCTTTATGTAGATATGAAAGAACAACTTCCTTTTCAGTATCTACCAAACCACTATCTGCAGTTGCAATTGCTTCAGGAGCAACCTTTAGAGTTTGTCTCCCACGCATACCTTCTTTTGAATACATCCAGTATTCATCGACACCTGTAACAATCTCGACACCATCTTTATTTCTATCTTTTATTACTTCTTTAACCTTTTTGATATCAAGTGCGTCAATATAACGCAATTCTTTAATACCTTTCTTCAGGTTATCTTTATCAAAAATGATATGATAATGAAGTGCTCCATCAACGTACCATCTCCTAAAGATGTCTGGTCCAGAGTTGTTGAATTCAAGTTTCTTTGTGATAACATTGAATTCATCAGCAATGACCTTTTTAATGTTCTTTGATACGTTTATAGTATCTAATTTGTCTAAATGTATATCAACAGCATTCTTGTACGGGTCTAGTACAATTGCTTCGTTAACAACATCATCAATAGCAAGTTCCGCTTCAGGATTCTGTGCTGTTGACCTGTATTTGATAATTAATTCTTTTTGATTTTTGAATGAAAAGTCGAAATCGACGGAGAAGGCGTTTATTCCTCCTCCGTCAATTACAGTAGAACCATCATTCAAGTCTGGTGGAACGAACGAACCTGCTCCTTTATCCACCACGGAAGACCCAATCTTCCTCTCGACTTTGTAACCAAAAAGTTCCATAATTACCCTTTTAACTGTTTAATATTGTTACCAATATTTATAACGGTTAAATTACTATCTTGCGCTTGCACCGAGTCCAGTAGATTCAGTGTGGTCCCAAGATATACTGAAGTTACAGGTATATTCCTGTACTGCGTCAGTACTTTCCCAAGACAAATCAATCGCACCAATCTCTGAAGGCCATCCCCATAACTCTACAGAACTTCCAAGATTGGCAGTGCCGTCACGGTTATAAGGTATAACATTAAGAGTCTTATGATGATCACCTGGAGATGTTGCAGTACCACCAAACTCTGTAAAACCAGCCAATTCCGATTGCCATACCAGTAATGCTTTTCTTTGACTATAACCTTCATCATTGATGATTGTTATACTCCAGTCGATAAACGTTCTGTCACCAGGAACCTTAATCTTACGGTTCTGGTAAGGAACTTCAATCAAACCAATTTGCGCAGAGGGTAATGAAGCAGCCTTACATACCATTCTCAACCCTTCAATGCCATTAATCGTCACCTCAAAAAGGTTCTGACGTGCATAATCCGTCGCTGTGATTTGATTGTTAAACTCATTTATATTCATATCTTATTCTCCCTTATACTTGGCCGATAACTTCAGAGAAGTCAACGCCCGATTTAGTTGCAACAAAGTTCAAAGTTATGAAGTTAATTGAACGACTAGGTTTAATAAACATACTTGCGACAAATTGATTTCCGTCAATTACTTCGGGAGTATTATTTGTTTCATCACATTGAACATAAAAGTCATACATACCCTGTTTTGCTTTGATTCCCGCAAGATATGGATTAACCATATTCACGAAGTTTCTACGAGTATATACATTGTTAAATTCAAACAAGAAGTATTTAGCAGATATTGCAATTGCTTTTTCAAGAATAATAAACAATCTACGAACATTAATCCTATCAAACGCAGATGGTTGTGTTAGCAATGTTCTGTCGCCCCATAATACTGTGCCCTGTCCAGGGAACGATACAATTGGGTTTATGCCATTAGGTAGTTTATACAACTGGTCACGATGAGCAAGAGTAGGATTATAAGCAAGTTTAACAACTCCCTTAATCTTACCTCTGTTCAAACCAGCAGGTGACCACCATGCATCACGTGCAGAATCAGTATATGCCATCAAACCACCAACATCACCAGAAAAACCAATCCAACGATATGTGTCATTATACTTGTCATATGTATACTTGTAACTTGCATCCATTGTTCCGTATGAAGATGCTACATTGAAGGAAACAGCAACACGAGCAGCAATAACATTTGCTACAGCAGTAGATGCACCACCAACGTTAACCACGTCTTCTTTAGCAGGCGAACAAACTGCCATACAATCTTTACGAACCTCAGCAACAGTTTCAACCATGTACTTTTGTACAGCATATGCAACCGCAGCAGGCTCTTCAGTAACTCCACCAGCAATTAGTATATTAACGTCCACATCATCAGCAGGAGCAAGAATGTCCCAACCAGCTTTGTAGTCGTCTTCACCAACACCAGAGTCGACACCGTCAGCAAAAGTGACAGTTGCTGTACCATTTGTAACATTTGTGTTATCAGCAAGAATCAACTTAGACTTATTATTAATTATGTGTTCGATGAAGATGTTGTTTCCATCACCATCAACTTTACCTTCAGTTGTAGAAACTATGTAAGTTTCAACGACAGATCCAGCAAAACTTACAGCAATTGCCACTTCATCATTTGCAGCCACAGGACCAGTTTCAAATACACCAGTTGCACCTGGATTAGCGGCAAAACCTGTTGCGTCATACATTGCAACAGTAATATCGTTACCATATGTACCTGGATAACGAGCATAAAATCCTTCTGTCAGAGTTCCAGCAGCTTGTTGTGTTTCAAAATCTTCATCATTTTTTATCAGGACACCTGCACCACTTGCATTGGCATTTGCAGCCGTTGCATCAACCACACGAACCACTTGGAGTGAATTTGCGTATGAAAGGAATGCAGCACTCGATAAAAATGCTGGATATGATGTATTATCGGGTTTGCCAAAAACACTAACCAGATCGCTCTCCGAAACCACAAGCGTTGCTTGAAACGCTGGACCCCAAGTGAAACGACCAACTGTAGCACCTAAACTGGTGGCAACCGCAGGGATAGACGTGCTCAGATCAATTTCTTTAGTCTGGACGCCTGGACTTAATTGAAATCCCATTGTCATTCTCCTATATTATTATATTAAATACCAAAACCCACCTTTGAGTCTTTAGTTTCGAAACCAATATTTCGATACAACTATTTATAATTTTCATGTTTTTAGAACCGCATGCTTTCATGACTAACTTGCCAAACTTCACCACCTTCTACAACATAATCATCTGAATCGTCTCCACTATCGATAAAACCGAACGGTGTCAAGTCTTCTTCAATCTCGTGTATCTTATTTGCATATAATTTTAGTCTTAATTCCATATCTGTTAGTTCTTTAAACTCTGGTTGAGTTGCAACCCATGAGAACATAACAAGACCCATAACCATATCATCATGTCCACCACCTTCAGCAGCCCATGATTTACCTTTAGTGACAAACATAGATAATTCACTTATAGTTGCCATATCATTAACTACTAATTTGTCGTGTTCTAATAAATCTTTAAGGTTTGAACAACCAATACCTTTAATTCTGCTGGTCATTTTACGACCTAATTTATTATAGACACCACTTTCGTTAATTGTGTTATCATATT
>Ga0206679_10003779_pt1 | contig 11477 bp, 12 predicted proteins | sample M110012015metaG_FD_155464 | JGI IMG/M metagenome (GOLD analysis project Ga0206679, IMG submission 155464) | Ammonia-oxidizing marine archaeal communities from Monterey Bay, California, United States - M1 100m 12015 | ecosystem: Environmental > Aquatic > Marine > Intertidal zone | place: USA... | reverse complement strand
ACCTTGTGCTCCATCAGATATACCGCTTCCTAAGAAAGAAATAACAGCACCTCTATGTCTTCTTTTGCCGTTGACAAGTACTAGCATGTCATCGGGCGGAAGTCCTCTTAAATTAGCTGGCCTTATTAAAGTTGCTGCATCACTTATAGGTTGAGTGTTTACGTTAAATGAAGGAACCATAGTTCTAATCATATCCGGAAGGTCCATCGCACCCTGATTTACAAAATCAGAACCTGTGATGATATCCACTGGTGCAGGAGAGTCGCCTACAGAGCGAGCTTCTCTTCTTGAACCAACGGCTACAACTTCTTCAACTTCGTCAGCACCAAATGCTAAGGAAGGAAGAGTTGGAGTTAAGATCAGAGCTAATGCGAAACTTAATCCACTTATTAGTTTAGTTTTATACATATTTATGTACCCCAAAAATTATTAAATAAGGTTTTACCTAATTTTGATTTAATCTCAGCAGCTAGGAAAATAAAATTTTCCGTTTTAGCTACTTATTTTAAATCGCTGCAATAGGATCAAACCACGATTGCGGTCGCATTGTATAGCTCCATCTCTGAATATGCAATAAAATTTAATTTGTTTAATTTACAAGTAATTTATGTAATTTATACTGAAACTACAAAAATTAATAAAAATATGTACCTTTTTAATAAATATGTACCTTTTAAATGAAATTTGAGCATAAAATAGCTGTTTTAAAGGATATTCCTGATATTAAAGCTTTGATGAAACTGTCTATCCAAGCTCTTTTAGGTCCTTATTTAACAAAAAGTCAATTAAAGGCTTCCTTTGAAAGCATGGGGTTAGATGACCAACTTATTAAAGATAAGACATATTTTATGATTTTTACTGAGGAAAACTTCGTAGGATGTGGAGGATGGAGCAATAGAAAAACTCTTTTTGGATCTAATCACACCCCAAATAGAGATGAGAGTTTTTTAGATCCTGAGGTAGATTCAGCTAGGATTAGAGCAATGTATACCCATCCAGACTGGGCTAGAAAAGGTGTTGGTTCATTCATTATGATGCTTGCTGAACAAGAAGCAAAGAAAGCAGGATTTAAAAAATGTGAATTAATGGCGACACAAGCAGGAAAACCGCTCTATAAAATTCATGGATATAAAATAATTGAAGAAATATTATATAAAAGCCTATCTGGACTGACAGTACCTATGATGAAAATGGAAAAGAATATCTAAATATGCAGAAAATTCAGGTTAATGTTTTTGGAGAAGAAATTAAAGAATGCAGTTGCTCTCCAATGACAGGATTTTTTAGAACAGGCTGCTGCGAAACTTCTGATCAGGATCAAGGGAGCCATACGGTGTGTACTGTTTTAACTAATGAATTTTTAGAATTTAGTTTTAATCAAGGAAATGATTTGATAACACCCGTTCCTACCTTTGGCTTTCCTGGTTTAGTTGCAGGTGATCGTTGGTGTTTGTGTGCACCACGATGGCAAGAAGCTTTGGAGCAAGGATATGCCCCAATGGTTGTTTTGTCTGCTACTCATGAGAGAGCTCTTGAATATATAGATTTGAATGACTTGAAGAGCTATGCATTAGATATAACGTGATGAGTGATCTAAATTACATGAAAAGGGCATTATTTCAAGCTGAGAAGGCCTATCATAAAGATGAAGTGCCTGTAGGAGCAGTGGTGATCTTAAATGATCAGATAATTTCTGAGGCACATAATAATTCTATAAAAGGTCTGGATCCTAGTGGTCATGCTGAAATAGAAGCTTTAAAAAAAGCTGCACAGGTGGTTGGGAACTACAGAATAAAAGAAGCAGTTATGTACGTTACATTAGAACCTTGCATGATGTGCTGCGGAGCACTAGTCCAAGCAAGATTATTAGAGGTAGTTTTTGCTGCCAGGGATCCTAAGTCAGGAGTAGTAGTAAGTAATGGACAATTATTAGAATCTTCTTTTTTAAATCACAAGGTAAGATACAGGCAGGGTCCTTTAGAGAATGAGTCTTCAGAGATTTTGAAGCGTTTTTTTGCTTCAAGAAGGAGTTAAACTTTAAAAGTTGACCATATAGGTGCGTGGTCAGAAGGCTTTTCCATGCCTCGAATTTCGTAGTCTATCCCAACATCTTCTAGTCGCTGGTTAAGATTTTCAGTTACCCATATATGGTCTATTCTGAGTCCTCTTTTTGGAGTGTCATCAAAGCCTTTGCTTCTGTAATCAAACCAACTATAAAGGTCATCCTTTTCAGGATTCATGGTTCTGAAAGAGTCAACAAGACCCCAGGAAGTTAGCTTTGCAAGCATCTCTCTTTCTTCTGGAAGAAAGCTACATTTTCCAGAGCTGAGCCATCTCTTTCTATTAATTTCCCCGATGCCGATATCAATATCTTGGGGCGAGATATTTAAATCTCCCATGACAATGACTAAGTCTTCAGAGGAATAATTTTTTTTGAGATGAGAAATGAGATCCTTATAAAACTTCTGCTTTGCAGGAAATTTTATAGGGTGATTCCTTTCTTCCCCTTGAGGAAAGTATCCATTAAGAACATGTACCACTTTTTTTCCAATTTTATATTCAACAGATATAAATCTTTTTTGAGATTCTTCAGTATCTTTTATAAAGCCTTTTATTATTGTTAGAGGTTTTTTCTTCGTAAGGATAGCAACACCATAGTGACCCTTCTGACCATGTATATAGGCCTGATAACCCATGCTTTCTATAGCTTCATGGGGAAATTCAATATCTTGAACTTTTGTTTCTTGAAGACCTATTACATCGGGGGAATGCTTATCAATAATAGCCTGAACCTGAGGTAATCTTGCTCTAATACTATTTATATTGAATGAGATAACTTTCATAGTTTTATTCTGCCTCCAATAAAGCCAAAGTAGGTTTATTTTTAGATTCTATAAGATCTGTCAGTATATTAGCCGTTTCATCAATTTCTCGTTTGTTAAAGCTAATATTGTCAGGGTCTTCTTCTCGATCTAGAAACTCCTGATAAGTTGAAAAGATTTCAAGATTCATTTGAGATCTCAGAGAATTTTCTAGAGCAAGCAGTTCCTTTTCAGTTGTATCTTTTATTTCTCTTCTTGTTTCAAGGTTTAGTTTAAGCCAATCAATTTCTTGCATTTTTCTCCATTCTTTTCTTCCCTTTAGGTATTGATAAAAAATTGATTTATTTATTCTAAAATTATTTTTAGCTTTTAATTCACTTAAGTATGGATCAATTCTCTCAAAGTCTCTAAATTTAGTTGGTGGTATATTGTCATGCTCAAGTGCACCTGGAAGTTGATTTTCACCAAATTCATCAGTATCTACCATTGTTGGTAGAAAGATATCTGGTGTTACACCTTTATTTTGAGTGCTGCTGCCAGACACCCTGTAGAATTTAGACTCGGTAAATTTAAGCTGTCCAGTTGTTAGTTGATCTACCCTTTGTACAGTTCCTTTCCCAAAAGTTTCAGTTCCAATTACAAGACCTCTATCGTAGTCCTGAATGGCACCCGCAAGAATTTCAGAAGCTGAAGCACTGAATTTATTTACAAGTATTGCAAGTGGTCCATCGAAGTATTGATAACCCCACTTTTCTCCTAACGAATGGATATTGCCAGCAGAATTCTTTATTTGCACTGTAGTTCCTCTCCCTAAAAATAAATGTGCTAAAGCATTAGCTTCATACAATGATCCACCGCCGTTATTGCGCAAATCAAGGATAAGACCATCCACGTCTTCTTTCTTTAGTTCAGATAAAAGCTTCTTTACGTCTTTGCTAGAGCTTCTATAGTTATAGTCTCTATTCTGATAGGCTTCAAAATCAAAGTAAAAATCAGGAAGTTCTATTACTCCTATTCTAAATGTCTTAGAAAGCCTTTCGATTTCAATAATATCTTTCTTAGCCGCTTTATCTTCTAGCTTTACAACATTACGTTTTATTTCGATTATCTGGGTATTTGAATCATCTAAAGAAGTGGCTGGAATAATTTCTAACTTAACTTTTGAATCTTTTGGACCTCTAATTAATCTTACGACGTCATCTATCCTCCAGCCTATTACGTCTGTTATATTTTCGTCACCATCTTGTGCGACGCCTATAATTCTATCGTTAGGTTTTATAGAATCAGATTTTTCAGCTGGTCCTCCAGCTACCAATGAAGCGATAGTTGTATACATTCCATCGGAGGAAAGTAGAGCTCCTATTCCTTCTAAAGATAAGCTCATGTTTATGTCAAAGTCCTCTTTTGTTTTGGGAGACATGTAGTTTGTATGAGGGCCGTAGGAGCCAGTCAAGGAATTAGCATAGATATTAAAAATATGTTCTTGACGGGTTTGTGAAAAGAAGTTTTTTTGATTGGTTAGACGCTTAGATAACTTCTCCTTGGCTTCTTCCAGAGTATTACCGCTAAGTATTAACTGTATAACGTCATTTGTAATCAGATCTTTCCACAAGGTTCTTAATTCATCTAGCTTGTTAGATCTAATAGCTTCACTTCTATCTCTTCTTATTTTTTTATTAAGAAGCAAGTCTTGTCCTGTAAGTTGGCTAAGAAATTCTACTTGTACTGTATGCCGAGTTAGATATCTATTTTTATAAATTTCAAATAATTTAAAAATTCCTACAAGGTCAGAATTAATGTTGTTATTCGTATGATTAAGGTCATCTTGAAAAGGCAGGACTTCGGATTCAAGAAAAATATTTTTTGCGGGATCTAGTTCTTCAATAAATAGATTAAGCGTCTTAGAGCGGATAGAGGCATAAGGTTTTTTAACATAATGCTGCTTTGATAAGATTTCAATTATCTCTGATGTAAGTGCTACATCTTTCTGGTTATGGAATATTTTTTTGTCCTTATCGATCAATTGATTATCTTCGATAGGGTTACTTCCTTCAGACTTCAATATAAAGCTAATAAAAATAAGAAGAGGAAGTTGAAAAAAAAGTTTTTTCATAATTTAGAGTAATTATATAGCCAGCACGAGTTTTCTAATAATTTAAGTAATTTAAACACAAGTTTTCTGATATCTTGTGACTATTATGAAACAAAATAAATATTCAAATCTTGGCATAAAACCCTATCAGAAAGGCTTGTGTGATCTAGGAAATCATACCTACGGTTATTTACAACCTGATGGCGGATGGGGCTGGAGTAATGCAGGGCTGGTATGTGATGAAGAAGAATCTCTGATCGTGGATACTTTATTTGATGAAAATTTAACTAATGTAATGTTGGGTGATATGAAATCAGCCGAACCTAAAGCCATGAAAAATACTGTAGCCCTTATTAACAGCCATTCAAATGGTGACCATTGCAACGGCAATAATTGTGTTGAAACAAGTGAAATAATATCGAGCCAAGCCACATTAGAAGAAATGGCCCATGAATCGCCAGAAACAATGGAAAATTTGTTAAATGCTGCACCGAACATGGGTGAATTAGGACAGTTCTTTCTAAAATGTTTTGGACACTTTGATTTTAAAAATGTTACTAGAAAATTACCGAATTCAACTTTTAATGGAGAAACATCTAGGAAAGTTGGAGATAAGGAAGTTAAATTATTTGAAGTAGGTCCTGCTCATACTAATGGAGATGTAATTGTTTTTGTTCCTGATGATAAGGTTGTATTTACTGGCGATATTCTATTTATAGAAGGTCATCCTATTCTTTGGGCCGGGCCTGTAGGTAATTGGATTAATGCTTGTAATAGAATCATTGCACTAGATGTGGAGAGTGTGGTTCCTGGTCACGGACCGATTACGAACAAGAAAGGTGTTGAAGCAGTAAGGGATTATTTTAGCTATATCAACAAAGAAGCAAAAACTCGCTTTGATGGAGGTATGGAAGTTTTAGATGCTTGCAAAGACATCGATTTAAGAGATTTTTCTAGCTGGGGTGATAGTGAACGCGTAGCTGTAAACATTAATTCACTCTATCGAGAATTTAGAGGGGAGCAACAAAGAGAAGATATAACTTTATTGTTTACTCAGATGGCTCAGTTAGCCGGCATTAAATAATTATGAAGAATAAACTCGAATTCTTTTTTGATTGTAGTAGTCCGTGGACTTATCTTGCTTTTAGGGAAATAGAATCATTAAGCCAAAGGCAAGATTGTGATTTGATTTGGAAGCCCATCCTTGTGGGTGGAGTTTTTAACCTTAAAAATCCAAGTGTTTACGAATCAAGAGCAAATCCTGTTAAAGAAAAATTAGCATATTCTCGGAAAGACATGAATGATTGGGCCAAAGTAAGAGGAATCCAATTCAACTGGCCAGATATTTTCCCCATCAACAGTGTCAGAGCAATGAGAGGAGCTTTCTATGCTATTGATAAAGGGGTTTTGTCTGAATATGCTGAAACTGTTTTCAGTTCTTATTGGACTGAAGGATTGGATATTTCGTCTAGCGAGATTTTGGTAAATATAGCCACTAGTTTAGGTTGGGACTCAAAAGACTTCCTTTTATATATTGAAGATTCAAAAACTAAAGAAAAACTTAAACTTAATACCAATGAATTAATGGAAAGGGGAGGGTTTGGTTCTCCTACAATTTACATTAATAATTCTAATATGTTTTTTGGGAATGATCGTCTTCATTTAATTGAGAAGATTTTAGGTTCTTAGGGTTGTTCTTTCTTTTCTTCAGTTTGTGCTTTTATTGAGTCAGCAGTTTGCCCAAACATAGTTTTTAAACTCTCTTTGGTCATTCCTTTGCCAAAGTTTCTGGCTTCTTTTCCTACATCCATGCCTCTTCTTACTGCAGGTCTATTTTTTAAGCTATCAAACCATCTTCTAACGTTTTGAAATTTATCAAGATCAACTTCATATCTTTTATAGGCTGTTACCCAGGGGAAAGAGGCCATATCTGCTATTGAATAGTCACCGGCTAAATATTCCCTTTCAATCAAAACATTGTCCATAATCCCTAAGAGTCTGTCGTATTCATTTTTATAGCGTTTTTCTGAATAAGAGTGGTCGCCTGGGAAATTAGGAGCATAGTTAACAAAGTGACTGACTTGTCCTGCCATTGGACCAAGTCCTCCAATCTGCCAAAATAGCCATTCCAGAACTTTTATTCTTTCTCTTGGTTCTTGTGTGAAGAATTGACCTGATTTCTCCCCCAAGTACATTAAAATAGCGCCTGATTCAAAGACGCTTACGGGTAAACCATCGAGGCCTTCACGATCAACTATCGCAGGCATTCTGTTATTTGGACTTATCTTTAGAAAATCAGGTTTGAATTGATCCCCTTTTCCTAAATTTACAGGTATGACCGTGTATGGTAGATCACATTCTTCTAGCATTATGGATATTTTCCAGCCATTGGGGGTAGGTGCGTAGTACAGATCTATCATTCTTTTACTATTTGTTATTTAAAAAGTTATTTTTTTCTTCCCAAATATCATACAGCCATTTTTTTAATTCTTGCCTAAAATTTTTATCTTCGGAATAGTTTTTTCCTTGGAAATCCTCGGGTACTTCAATAATTCTTACTTTGATATCTACGTTAGACATTCTCCCACAAAGGAAATCCCAAAAAGTGCGGTAGCCAGTATTATATTTTATGGTGAAGTCCAAGATATTTTTAATATATGGCATTGTTGAGAGTGTAAGACCTAGACCTCCAGTTTTAGGCTTAAGAAGATTATTAAAGGGAGAATTTTGAGATACGTGCTTTGTTTTAGTAAATCTTGTGCCTTCAGCAAAACTAAAAATAGATACAGGGTAGAGAGCAAATCTACCGAAAGATTTTTTCATTTGCATAATATCTTTTCCTCTTAATGAAGGGTTCTTTCTAATTTGTTCTTCGCTATACCTTTTTAAGAATGGCATATCTAGAGCCCACCAAGCCAGTCCAATGACTGGGACCCAGATTAGAACGTCCTTCATAAAAAACTTGAGCATAGGGATTCTTCTGTTGGTGATTCCTTGAAGAATAAATATATCAGCCCAAGATTGATGATTAGCCATTGTTAAATACCAGCTGGATTTGTCCAAAGCATCAAATCCTTCAACTGACCATTTAGGTTTATGCAAGGCACTTATCCAAACTCCATTACAGAATATCCAGCATTCACCAATGATAATAATCCATTTGGTGCAAAGCCTTTTCCAAGTTTCTAGAGGTATAAGCAATCTAAAGACTGCAATGCTTAATAGAAATAGACACCAGAAAAGAGTATTGATAACCACCAGAAAGAAAGATAGAGCTCCTATGAAAACCGTCATGATTTAGATTCTAATTTATAAGTTTAGCCTCCTTCCAAAGTTTATCCATTTCCTCTAACGAGCTGTCATCAGGAGTTTTGCCATCTTTTTTTAATTCATTTTCGATGTACCTAAAACGTTTTTCAAATTTTCGATTTGATTTATCCAATGCAGTTTCTGCATCAACTTTAAGATGACGAGACAGGTTGGTTAAGATCATCAGCATATCTCCAATTTCCTCCTCTATATTAATCTTGTCTTTATTTGTAATTGCCTTCTTTAGCTCATTAATCTCTTCTTCTATTTTTGCAAAGTATCCTTCTATGGAATTCCAATCGAAACCAACTCTTGAAGCTCTTTTCTGGATTTTTTGAGATCTCATTAGGGCAGGTAAAGTTAGAGCTATATCATCCATTAAACTCTGGAAATTTAAGCTCTTTCTTTCTTTAGCTTTAGTGTTTTCCCAGCTCTCCAGTTGTTCATCCGAAGTATGTTCTTTGGGGTCTTCAAAAACATAGGGATGTCTAGAGATTAGTTTGTGGGATATGGCGTTAGCAACGTCATTGAATTCAAAGAGGCCTTCTTCTTTTGCTATTTGGGACAAAAATACGACTTGAAGCAATAAGTCGCCAAGTTCTAATTTTAAATCCTCATGATTCTCTCTAGCAATTGCATCTACAACTTCATAAGCTTCTTCAATAGTAAAAGGAGCAATACTTTCGAAGTCTTGTTCCTTATCCCATTCACATCCAGTTTCTTTGTCTCTTAATCTTTCCATAACAGTTAAGAGTTTGCTTAGAATGCTTAGTATTCACTCAATGTTGCGTAGCGATCTAGATGATAATTTGAGTTACCAAATATTTGTTCTGCAACCCTAGCCCTTTTCATGAAGAAACCAATATCATACTCATCTGTCACACCATAACCTCCGTGCATCTGAACTGATTCGTTGCTAACAAGATACGCAGTCTCACCCGCTTTGTACTTTGCCATACTGGCGAATCGCGCAACGTCGTTAGATTGCTCATCTATTGCATTCATTGCACCTACAACTGAAGATTTTGTTAATTCAAGTTCTGAATACATTACAGCTGCTCTATGTTTAAGTGCTTGGAAACTACCTATCAGAACTCCAAATTGCTTCCTTTCCTTAAGATAACTTAATGTTATTTGGAAGGCCTGAGAAGCATTACCAAGTATTTCTGCAGATATACCAATTTGAGCCCTATTTAAGACTTCTTCAATAATTCCATAACCATTATTCAATTCGCCTAAAAGGTTGTTAGCTGAGATCTTTACATCTAAGAAAGATATTTCTGCAGCATTTCTTGAATCTAGCATATTCATCTTTATAACTTCTAAGCCTTCTGCGCTTGGATCTACACAGAATAGACTAATACCAGAAGAATCTGTTGTTTTCCCAGCAGTTCTGGCAGCTACAATTAGAAGATCTGCGCTATGACCATCCAGTACAAAAGTCTTTTTTCCATTTAGAATAAAATTATCTCCATTCTTTTTTGCTTTAGTAATGATATTGGTAGGTGCATGACTTATCCCTTCTTCTAACACTAACGCAGTCGTTAAATTACCGTCTACCAGCTTAGGAAGGTATTCGTTCTTTTGCTCCTCATTGCCGGCTAGCTCTAAAAGACTTGCTCCTATCAATCCAGTTGCAAACAAAGGGGAGGGGGTTAGTGTTTTTCCTGCCTCTTCTAAAATTGTACCCATGCCCATCATGCCAAAATCCGAACCACCATATTCTTCAGAAACTAGTATTCCTGCCCATCCAAGTTCTGCCATCTTTTTCCATAGTTCATGGTCATATCCCAGTTCATTATTTGAATCTCTTAGTTCTCTGAAATGAGCAATGGGCGCATTATCCTGAAAGAATTTACTGGCAGCATCTTTTAAGAATTGCTGCTCTTCATTAAGTACTAAAGCCATTTTTATTTCCTTTTTTCAGATTTAGTCGGGGAGACCTAAAACACGCTTTGATATAACATTTAGTTGTACTTCAGAAGTACCTCCTTCAATAGAGTTGGCCTTAGTTCTGAGCCAATCTCTGGTTATTGCAAGTTCTTCCATTGAGAAAGATTCTCCACTCCAACCTATTCCTTTCGTTCCCATGGCTTCAAGCATTAACTCGTATCTAAGTTTATTATGCTCTGTTCCATAGTATTTAGCCATGGCAGCAGCGGGGCTAGGGGCTCCAACTTTAGTTTCTTCGCCAACCCGTTGCATCGTTAAGCTAAAGGCTCTTGAGTTCAGTTCATGTTGAGCAACTTTAGAACGAATAGAAGGTTCAGAAATTCTATTTTTTGAATCTTTTCCAACATATTTCTTAGTCATTTCTGCCAGACCAGACCGCTTTTCTCCTCCTTCACTCCTACCAGATAATCCCATGGCAGAGATCATTGTCCTTTCATGCTCCAAGAGTCTTTTGGCAACAGTCCAGCCTTTATTAAAACCTCCTACGAGGTCTTTTTTTGGAGCAGAGGCATTATCAAAAAAAGTTTCGCAGAAAGGAGATTGGCCGCTAATTAAAGTGATGGGTTTTGTTGTAACTCCAGGCTGATCCATGTCTATTAGTAGGAAGCTAATACCATCATGTTTAGGTTCTTGGGGTCCTGTTCTAACTAAACAAAATATCTTATCGGCTTTGTCCGCAAAGGAGGTCCATATTTTTTGCCCATTAATTATGTAGTTATCTCCATCTTCAACAGCTTTAGTACTTAAACTAGCAAGGTCAGAACCTGATCCAGGCTCACTGTAGCCTTGGCACCACCAAAATTCTCCTTTTACAATTGCAGGTAAGTGTTCTAGTTTTTGTTCTTCTGTAGCAAATTCAAGCAATGCCGGCCCAAGCATCCAGATACCGAAGCTTCCTAATGGCATTCTTGCTCCAATGGAAGTCATTTCTTCTTGAAGAATTTTATTTTCTTCTTTTGATAGTCCCCCACCACCATATTCCTTAGGCCATGTAGGGCAGGTCCAGCCTTTATTGCCCATTCTTTCTAACCAGATTTTTTGATCAGGATGAGAGAAAGTGGCATTTCTGCCTCCCCAGCATACATCTCCTGGCTTACGCATTTCAGGAGGACAATTGGTTTCTAACCAATCCTTAGTTTCTTCTCTAAAAGCTTGTAGATCGCTCATAGGCATTCCTTAAAAGTTTGTTTGTAATAAAAGGATTATAAAGATAATCTATCCATAACTAAACATTTACTGGAGTAAAGAATGAAAGCATATCAAGTAGTAGAGAATGGGAAACCATTAGAAGAAAAGGAACT
>Ga0206679_10003777_pt1 | contig 11479 bp, 11 predicted proteins | sample M110012015metaG_FD_155464 | JGI IMG/M metagenome (GOLD analysis project Ga0206679, IMG submission 155464) | Ammonia-oxidizing marine archaeal communities from Monterey Bay, California, United States - M1 100m 12015 | ecosystem: Environmental > Aquatic > Marine > Intertidal zone | place: USA... | reverse complement strand
CAGGTCGGCGAGTGTCTCAGCCAACAGGATGCCAATACGGCTGGTGGTGTCCCGCACCAGCTCGGTGTCTCCCCGCAACTCGGCCGGAACCTCGTCAACCAGCCAGGTGAATACCTCGTCGGTCAGGCGGAAAACTTCGACTAGGGCGAACGGATCTGGTTCACCGCCCATATCGACCTCGATCTCTATGAGCGATGCCAGCATCTGGCCCAGACGGTCGGCCAGGCCCTTACACACCGCGGGAGCGTCAGCCGACACCCCCAACATGGCCTCGGTCGAACAGCGAATCATGTTGGCCATCACCGGGGTGTTCCCCAACAGGTCAATGGCCTCATCGTCGTCTAGGTCCACGACACCCGTCTCGAATTTGGCTTCCAGGAAAGGCATCAGATCGTCGGCCGTGACTCCAGCGAGTAGGCACTCGGGCTCGAGCGGTAGCGCGCCCGGGTCGACGGCCAGCGACTGGCCGATGCCCAGTCCCACCACGTGGAGCACCAGGTCGCAGTCCCTCAGGGCAGCCACGGCCAGACCCGCCTGGTCGGGACGAGGCCCGTTCCTGGTAAGGGTCACCACTTCGGTGGGTTCCAGTTCAACCAACAGTCGGTCGGCAACACACCCCAGATCGTCCTCGGACAGGCCCCCGAGAATGGGGGTCGCAGCTGCCACATCGGACACAAAACCACTCCGGGCCACGTTCGACGAGACCGTCGTGGTCGATACCTCCAACAGCAAGGTCGTCGGCATCGTGGTCACCGGCTCCGAACTGTCAGCATCGGCTCCCGGAGAGCCGCAGGCGGACAACGTCAGCACCGTGCCGAGGAAGAGACCGGCGAGCGCCGATCGCGTGTTGGTAATCATCAAAGGCATCTTCTGGTTCGTGGCTGCTCTGTCGAAGGCCACCGCCGCCGAGCGACCGGCGGGTCTGGTGGATCAGGCTTCAGCTAGGCCAAAGACGTCATGCAAGGTTCGCACTGCATCCTCTACCTGAGCGCCGTCAACCACGCAGCTCACCCGGATGGCCGAGGTCGAGATCATCTGGATGTTCACCCCGGACGCTGCCAACGTCTCGAACATGGTCGCGGCCACACCCGGGTTGGACCGCATACCGGCACCCACCACGCTCACCCGGGCAATGGAGTCATCGGACGACACGCCACCGGCTCCCACTTCGACGGCCAAACGACTGGTGTGTTCCATGGCCCGAACCAGGTCGGCGTGGGGGACGGTAAACGAGATGTCAGTCACACCCTCGGTGGAAACGTTCTGCACGATCATGTCGACGTTGACCTCGAGGTCGGCCAGCGCACGAAACACCGTGGCCGCCACCCCAGGCCGGTCGGGCACGCCGGCCAACGTCATCTTGGCCTCGGACGTGTCGTGGGTGACCGCCGAGACGATGGCCTGTTCCATTTCGGGTACCTCCTCGTCGACCCACGTCCCCTCCTGCCAAGTAAAGGCGGAGCGGACGTGGAGACGCACCCCATGGGTGCGTGCGTATTCAACCGACCGCATGGCCGGCTTGGGACATCCGGTGGCCGTCATCTCAAGCAACTCGTCAAACGAGATGGTGGACATGCGTCGGGCGGTGGACACCACCCGGGGATCGGTGGTGAATACCCCGGTCACATCGGTGTAGATCTCGCAAGCGTCAGCACCGAGAGCGTGAGCGATGGCCACCGCCGTGGTGTCGGACCCGCCTCGACCCATGAAGGTCACGTCGTTGTCGGTCGACACGCCCTGGGAGCCACCGATCACCGGTACCCGACCGGCATCCAACGACGCCTGGACCCGATCAGGTCGGACGTCCACGATCTTGGCGTTCCGGTGGTTGGTGTCGGTCAGGAATCCGGCCTGACTCCCGGTGAACGATTCGGAGTCCACTCCGATGTGTTGCAGGGCCATGCAAACCAACGCCATGGCTTTGCGTTCCCCAGCCGTAATAAGCATGTCCATCTCCCGCCCCGGGAGGGTGGCGGACACCTCACCAGCCAGGCGCAGCAACTCGTCGGTCTCCTTGCCCATGGCCGAGACCACGAGCACCACCTGGTCGCCGCGCCGCACGGTGCGAGCGACGTGGTCGGCCACCTCGCGCATGCGGTCCGCATCCGAGACCGAGGTACCTCCGAACTTCTGGACGAGGAGTGCCACGGGGGTCCACGCTACCGGCGCGCCGCGCGCAGCCTGTTGCAGGATTCCGCCAGGAAGACTCGGTGACGCCGGTCGGTAGGGTTCCCGACCATGGCCACCAAGATCCGACGTTCCAGTTCCCGACGTTCTGGGCAGCAACGCTCGACCACGCTCCGGATAGTGGCCGGGGTTCTGGCCCTGATGATGGTGGGCAGTCTGGCCTTCGTGGTAGTGGGCTCTACCGGATCTGGATCCGACGGACAGACGGCCACACCCGCTCTACCGGTGCCCGCCGATTGTCCGGCCGAGGACAAGTCCGACGCCCCCCGGCTGGCCTTTGTCAGCCGACCGATCTGGTGCCTTTCGCCCGGTGTGTCCTACACCGCGGTGTTCGACACGACGGAAGGCAAGATCCGCGTCGCCCTCGACAAGTCCCGCACCCCCGAGACGGTCAACAACTTCGTGGTCCTCACCCGCTACGGGTACTACGACGGCACGATGCTCTTCCGGTTCGATCCGTCGATTGACATCATCCAGGGTGGTGCTCCGACCACCAATGACTGGTCCGACCAAGGTCCCGGCTACACCATCCCCGACGAAGGTGGCCAGTACCTGTCCACCACGTCGGGGCAGCTTCTCGGCCCGTTCACGTACGAGCCAGGCGATCTGGTGATGGCCCGATCAGCCGGTCCGAACAGTTCAGGGGCCCAGTTCTTTTTTGCTACCGGTCCACGGACTTCGCTACTGGACGCTCAGGGCTCTTACATCGTCTTCGGCCGAGCCGACGCGGCCGGGACCAAGGTCCTCCGGTCGATGATGGACCTGTACGAGGTGGACGAGAGCTCTCCATACGGCGGTGGCCCGATCCGGGATGTGTTCGTCCGGTCTATCACCATCGAAGCTGGCTGAGCGGCCCGTCACCTCGACCGGTCAGGACACCGGTGCCAGTTCGATGTCTGGGACGGATTCTCCTATCGAACCCCCGCCGAGCATATGGGCCTTCCCCCGGGCCGACTCGGCCGACGACGACGGGGTGGTAGGGGTGGGTGCCGATGTCGACCCCGGCACGCTGCTGACCGCCTACCGGTCGGGCCTGTTCCCCATGCCCGTAGAGCCCGGTGGTCCCATGGTCTGGTGGTCACCCGACCCCCGAGGGGTGCTCGAGGTGAACGACCTGCGAGTGTCCCGGTCGATGCGACGGTCGCTGGACCGCTACGAAGTCCGGATCGACACAGCGTTCGCTGAAGTGATGGTGGCATGTGCCGATCCGACACGTGAGCGCGGCTGGATCGACGGGCGCATTACCGGGGCGTACACCGATCTCCACCGCCTGGGTTGGGCCCATTCGATCGAGGCGTGGGACGAGTACGGGCTTGCCGGCGGTCTCTACGGGGTGGCCATCGGTGGGCTGTTCGCCGGCGAGTCGATGTTCCACCGTCGGACTGACGCCTCAAAGGTAGCCCTGCACACCCTCGTCACCCTGATGGGTGCCGACCCCGGGGGACTGACCCCCCACCGCCTGGTCGACGTGCAGTGGTGCACTCCGCACCTCAGACGAATGGGGGCCCGGGAGATCCCGCGGGAGGACTACCTGGAACGGTTGGCCGACCTGGTCACCGTGGTTGGCCCTGATTGGGCCGGGGGCACGGCCTAGGAACGCCGGAGCGGGAGGCTACCGGTCTTCCACCACCGGCCCGAGAAACGCCAGGCCCCGGGATCAGGTGGCATCCGTGCCAGGTCCGCGGGTCGTGGCCAGAGCGCCTCAACAGCGGCAAGAATGGCCGCCAGTTCCTGGGGCGTCGCCCCCTCAGCGGTGACCCGGATTCCCGAGGGCTCGCGTTGCCCCGCGTGCTCCGGTTCCATGCTCCTCCCCTTCTCCACCGACCCCTAGAGGGGCACATTCCCGTGCTTGCGGTGGGGGGCCTCTGCCTGTTTGGTCACCAGCATCTGCAAGCCGGCCACCAGCTTGGCCCGCGTGTCGGCCGGGTCGATCACGTCGTCAACGTAGCCCCGCTCGGCAGCCACATACGGATTGGCGAACTTCTCCATGTATTCGTCCACCAGTTCTAGGCGGCGAGCCTCGGGGTTGGCGGCCTCCTGGAGTTCCCGTCGATGGACGATCTCCACGGCGCCTTGGGGGCCCATGACGGCCAGTTCGGCGGTCGGCCAGGCCAGTGAGAGGTCCGATCCGACCGACTTGGAGTCCATGACGACGTATGCCCCGCCGTAGGCCTTGCGAGTGATGACCTGGATCCGGGGCACGGTGGCCTCGCAGTAGGCGTACAGCAGCTTCGCTCCGTGACGAATGATCCCGCCATACTCCTGGTCGACACCGGGTAGGAATCCGGGCACGTCCACGAAGGTGATGATCGGGATGTTGAAGGCGTCACAGGTCCTAACGAACCGAGCCGCCTTCTCCGAGGCCTCGATGTCGAGGACTCCGGCGAAATGCATGGGCTGGTTGCCGACCACGCCGACGCTGCGGCCGTCGAGCCGCCCGAAACCACACACGATGTTTTCAGCCCACGCTGCGTGGTACTCGAGAAAGTCACCGTCGTCGAGAACCGTTCCGATGACGGTCCTCATGTCGTAGGGGAGGTTGGCACTGTCCGGCATTAGGTCGTTCAACTCGGGGCACCGCCGATCGCCCGGATCATCGGTCTCAACGACCGGGGCCTCCTCCAGGTTGTTGGATGGCAGTTGGGAGAGTAGGACCTTGACCTCGTCGAGGACCTCCTGTTCGTCCTCGCGGACAAAGGTGGCCACACCCGACTTGGTCGAATGGCTGCCGGCGCCACCCAGTTCCTCGAGGGTGACCTCCTCGCCAGTCACCGTCTTGACCACGTCGGGACCGGTGATGAACATGTGCGACTTCTCGCGGACCATGAAGATGAAGTCAGTCATGGCTGGGCTGTAGACGGCGCCGCCGGCACACGGCCCGAGGACCACGCTGATCTGGGGGATCACGCCCGAGGACTGGACGTTGCGCCAGAAAATACCGCCGTAGCCGTCGAGGCTGACCACGCCCTCCTGGATGCGAGCCCCAGCCCCGTCGTTGAGGCCGATCATCGGGGCGCCCACGCTGAGCGCCAGGTCCATGACCTTGTGGATCTTCTCGGCGAACACCTCGCCGAGGGCCCCGCCGAACACCGTGAAGTCCTGGGAGAACAGGAAGACCTTCCGGCCGTCGATGGTCCCCCACCCGGTGATGACCCCGTCGGTGTAGGGGCGCTCCTCGATGCCGCTCTCGTGTGCCCGGTGACGGGCCAGCATGTCGAGTTCGTGGAAGGAGCCCGGGTCAAGCAGGTATTCGATCCGTTCGCGAGCCAGCATCTTTCCCTTGTCGTGCTGGCGCTGAACGGCCCGCTCGGAACCCGCGTTGATCGCCGCCTCGCGGCGTTCACTCAACCCCTCGAGGCGTTCGGACATCGTGTGATCGGCCATGTTGAGCCACAGGGTACAGAACTCGGTGGTACTGCCTCGGAGTGGACCAGTACCGTCCGACGATGGCCAGTCACCACGACATGCTTTCATCCGGGGCATCCACCTCCCAGGGCCCGGCCCTCGGGGTCTTCTGCGGGTCCCGGGCCGGTCACGACGGCTCGGCGCTCGCCTTGGCCCGAGAGTTGGGCGCTGCCATGGCGGGAGCCGGGATCGACCTGGTCTATGGCGGCGCGGGGGTCGGGGTTATGGGGACGTTGGCCGACGCCGTGCTGGATGCTGGTGGCCATGTGGTCGGTGTCATCCCGACGGGCCTGTTCAGCCTCGAGGTACCACACCGCCAGCTCACCGAGCGCATCGAGGTTGCCGACATGCACGAACGCAAGCGCACTATGTACGCCCGATCCGACGCGTTCTGTGGGCTGCCCGGTGGCTACGGCACCCTCGAGGAGGTGTTCGAGGCTGCCACGTGGAACCAGTTGGGCCTGCACGACCGGCCCAAGCCGATCGCCCTCCTCGACGGTGGGGCCCCGGGTTCGCCCGGCTTCTGGTCCCACCTCGAGGCATTCCTCGACAACACTGTGAACGCCGGGTTTGTCCAGCCCGACAACCGGTCCCTCGTGAGGCGGGTGGGCACGGTGGCCCAGGTTCTGGCGCTCGTGGGCTGAGGCTACGAATCCCGGGCCAGTTCGGCTGCCAACCGGCGGGCCCGTTCGGCCACCCGCGGTGCGTCAATGTGGGCACACACCGCATCGAGGTGGTCGGCCGGACCGGTCCACCGTAGATCGTCGACGTCATCCATGACCGGGGCGTCCAGGTCCAGGGTGGCTAGGTGCCGGTAGAGCTCGGCTTCCTCCCGCCGTTCGACCAGGGTTGCAGCCAGTTTGGCGGCGCCCCTGACCGGCACGTCCCAGTCGTCGGCGTCAGCCGGGATTGCCTCGAGGTGGCCGTACCGGGCCAAGATGGTCGACGACGACTTTGCACCCCAACCAGGTAGCCCAGGAATGCCGTCAGCCGTATCGCCGACGAGGGCCAGCCAGTCGGGGATGGATGCCGGCTCGACTCCGAATTTTCCTTCCACGCCGGCCTGGTCATAGATGGTCTCCCGACGGCGATCCACTTGGGCGATGCCGGCCGCGTCGTCGACCACCTGGGCGAGATCCTTATCGGGGGTGCACACGTGGACGACGTCGACTCGGGGATCGGCGGCGGCGCGGACCGCGGCTGCTCCCATGGCGTCATCAGCCTCGTGAGTCACCATGGCGAAAACCGTAAAACCCGCTGCCTCTAGGGCCAACTCCAGGAGCGGGAACTGGGCGAAGAGTTCGGGCGGGGTGCCCTCACCGGTCTTGTAACCGTCGAACAGGTCGTTGCGAAACGACTCAACCACCCGGTCGGTGGCCACGCCGACATGGGTGGCGCCGTCAGCTAGTAGCCCGAGCATCGAACCCAGCACGCCCCGGGTGGCCGCCACCTCGACGCCCTCGGCCGTGACGTGGGATGGGACGGCGAAGTGGTACCGGAAGAGTTCGTAGGTGCCATCGACCAGGTGGACGACCGGGATACGGGCGGAACGGGTCACCTCCAGCTCCTATTCCTGTACTAGCTCGATGAGGGTGCCGAACGATCCCTTGGGATGCACGAAGGCCACCGTCGTGCCGCGAGAACCTGGGCGGGGTTCTAAGTCGATGGCCCGACCACCAGCGGCCACGATGGCAGCCAACGCCTCGGCGCAGTCTTCCACCCGATAGCCGATGTGGTGGATGCCCTCTCCCCGCTTGGCCAGGAAGATGGTGATAGTCGAGTCGGGTCGGGTACCGGTGGTCAACTGCAGGTACGACTCACCGATCCTGAGGAGCGCCTCGTCAACGCCATCACGCTCGACCACCTCGCGATGGTGGACCTCAGCACCAAAGGCCCGGCGGTGGTAGTCAATAGCCGCCTCGAGGTCGTGGACGGCGATAGCGACGTGGTCAATTTGGGTCAGAAGCACGGGTGGCCTTCCGGTTGGTCGGTTCAGTCGGGGCGAATGGTTCGACGACGTTTATCCACAACCTCAGCACTGCATCTGTGGACATGCCCGTGGATAGAACTGTGGATAACTCTGCGACTAGTCGACGATGCCGGCCAGCCGGCTGGTTCCTCAAATACCTCGGGCACCACTGGCGCCTGGCCCCAATCTGGCAGTTTCGTGACGATTCCTCAGAAATCTCGACCTGACTTGTAACAATCTCGTCAATGTCGTAATGTGATTGCAACAGTTGGGAACCACCCCTCCACCCAACTCGGAAACGACCCCTCGGTTCGGCGGGAGCCCCGAGGGGCGTTTCCATGTCCGGAGCCGTTTCTCCGCCCGGGAATCCACCGGGTGTCCACAGGCAGCGGTTCCCGTGTAGCAATCCGGATCGCGGCACAGGTCAGGCTCCATCCAGCCGGCGGCGCCCCTCGAGCGCCCGACCCAACGTGAGTTCGTCGGCGTACTCCAGGTCCCCCCCGACCGGCAGGCCACTGGCGATCTTGGTGACTTCTAGGCCCAACGGACCCAGCAGTCGGGCCAGGTACATGGCCGTTGCCTCGCCCTCGATGTTCGGGTTGGTGGCCAGGATCACCTCAGTCACACCCTCCTGGTCAAGGCGGGCCAACAACTCACGGATTCGGAGCTGGTCGGGACCGACCCCCTCGATGGGGCTGATGGCCCCACCTAGGACGTGGTACCGGCCACCGAACTCCCCGGTTCGTTCCACCGCCACGATGTCCCGGGGCTCCTCGACCACGCAGAGGATCGAGGCGTCCCGTCGGTCGTCGGCACACACCAGACACAGTTCGGCCTCGGCGATGTTGAAGCACCGGTCGCAGAACCGGATCCGGACCTTCATCTCGTCGATGGCAGATGTCAGGCGACTGGTGTCCTCCACCGGCAACTTCATCAGGTGGAATGCCAGACGCTGGGCTGACTTGGGACCGACGCCCGGTAGGCGACCCAACTCGTCGACCACCGCCTGGACGGCATCCGCGTACATATCGCCAGCGCCAGTCCGGTCAGTCCGGGTCAACCAAGGCGGCGCCGGGGAAGGCCTTGGTGAGCCGTTCCACCGCAGACCCCTCGACGGCGTCGGCGTCCACGAGGGCTGATAGGTCGACCTCGTCATCGGCCTGGGGCTTGCGCGGTTCGGGAGTCGGGCGCGTCGAGGACGCCCGATCTGTCGAACCGTCGTCGACCACCAAGCGGACCGGTACCGTCGCACCGAACCGGGCGGCCAGCACCACCTCCAACTCACCTCGGAGGTCCTCACAACGCTTCCGGTGTGGCTCGTTGGGCAACCCCATCACTGCGGTGCCGTCCTCCACGGCGATGAAATGGCCGGCCGAAAAGCGGGCACGACCCTTGCGACTCATTTGTTCCAGCAGACCATCGGACCACGCCCCGACCAATTCATCGTGCGACGGGAGCGGACCGCTGGCAGCAGGTCCTTCGCCGGCCTGTACCCGTTCGGACGCCGGTTCGACCTCGTCCAGCACAGCAGGCTCCGGAGGAACAGGAGGCGCGGGCGGGGCGCTGGCTCTGGCATCGGCCAGGCGTGCCCGACCCTCGGCCGCCGGACCCCGCCCCGTCGGTCGAGAAGGCGGCGGTACGGGTGGCGCGGAAGGAGCAGCAGAAGCTACCGGAGCCGAAGGCGCCGCAGGTAGGCCGCCACCCGACTCCAACGCCGCCTCGAGGCGTTCGACCCGTCTGGTGAGCGAGGCGATGGTTGCTTCGGGACTATCACCGGCCACTGAACTGGGCATCGGACCACCTGTCGCGCCAGATGGGTCGGCGACGCTGGTGAGGCGCACCAAGGCGACCTCCAGGTCCACCCGTGGATCCGGTGAGCGGCGCATGGCCACCAGCGCGGTGCCCAAGGCTTCGAGGGCCCGGGTGATGACCGCCGGGGTGACCTGTTCGGCGAAGGCCTCGGCGCGGGCCCGGTCCGCCTCGGGCAGTTGGGTGACCGGTACGCCCATCGACACGAGGAAGGCCTCCCGGAGGGCAGCTAGCAATGCCTCGCCGGTGACTCGGGGCTCACGGCCCCGGGTGATCCCTGTAGCCAGCGCTCCAAGCGCTGCGCCGGCATCGCTGCCGGCCAGAGCGGCCAATAGGTCGTCGGTGGTGCTGTCGTCGTTGGTGATGCCCCCGGCCACTACCCGGTCCAGGGCCGACAACGTGTCACGGGCCGAACCCCGCCCGGCGCGCACTACGTAGGAGATTCCGGCATCGTCCACCTCGAGATCGGCGTCGGCCACCACGTCCCGGGCCAAGGCCTCCAGTTGTTCGGACGGCAACAGATTTAGCTCCAGGTGCTGGGAGCGGCTCCGAATCGTCTCAACCACCTTGTGGGGCTCGGTGGTGGCCAGGACGAAGACCACATGGTCCGGGGGTTCCTCCAAGGTCTTGAGCAGCGCGTTCTCGGCCCCCGGGGTGAGCATGTGGACCTCGTCCAATAGGTACACCTTGGTGCGGCCGGGGGTCCCGAGAGCCACCTTGGCCAATAGGTCGCGCATGTCGTCGACCTTGTTATTAGATGCCGCATCTAGCTCGTGGAGATCGAACGACGTCCCAGCGTCGACGGCCTCGCACGAGTCGCACTGGCAACAGGGCTCACCGGCCTCGAGTTGGGTGCAGTTCAGCGCCTTGGCCAAGATCCGGGCTGCCGTCGTCTTGCCCGTTCCACGCGGCCCGCTAAGCAGGTAGGCGTGCAGGACACGATCCTCGGCCACAGCGTTTCGCAGGGCCGCCACCACGTGTTCCTGGCCTCGCATCTCGGCGAACCGGCGCGGTCGGTACCGACGGTAGAGGGAGGTATAGGCCACGGGCCGACCCTACAACCGGGCGGTGACGGGAGGCCGGGGACCTATCGGCGGAGGGAGTGGGATTCGAACCCACGGTGACCGTAAAGCCACACACGCGTTCCAGGCGTGCCGAATCGTCCGCTCTCGCATCCCTCCGGGAACCGGCCGGGGCCGGGATCCGGGCGCTAAGGGTATCGTTGCCGTGCACCCGTTCTGGAGTGTGGCGGTCGGGTCCTGTGCGATCAGAGCCCGTGAACCGGGTCAGGGCCGGAAGGCAGCAGCTCTCAGCGGAACCTCTGAGGTGCCGCAGATCACCTGGCCGCCACGCTCGAGGACGGGTGCCTCCCGTACTACCCGAGAAACACCGTTTTCGGAAACCAGACCCGGGCCTATCGTCGACCCATGACGACCGACGGTACTGACACCACTCCCGGAAATGTCGATGACCAGATGCACGATTGGATGGACCTCGCACTGGCCGAGGCTAAGACGGCCGGCGACCGGGGTGAGGTGCCTATCGGCGCCGTAGTAGTGATGGATGGCAAGGTGGTGGCCCGACGCCACAACGAGCGGGAGGCCACGGGGGATCCCACGGCCCATGCCGAGATCCTGGCCCTCCGGGACGCCGCGGCCGCCGTTGGCTCATGGCGGCTGTCCGACGCCACGCTGGTCGTCACCCTCGAGCCGTGCCCAATGTGTGCCGGCGGTGCCTGGGCGGCCCGGGTGGGCCACGTGGTCTGGGGAGCGCCCAACGACGACGCGGGAGCCCTGGGCAGCCTCTACAACCTGGCCGTGGACTCCCGCCTCAACCACGAATACCCGGTGACGACGGGCGTGCGAGCTGAGGAGTGCAGAAAATTGCTAGTCGACTTCTTCGCTAACCGACGCTGACCATTAGGCCACGCTCCTGGCCCAGATCCCCGTGGGACCCGACGACCTTCGGTTGGCCGGTAGGTGGCACCTCAGTAGCCTCGTTGGCGGAAGGTTGCCAGAGCGGACGAATGGGGCGGCCTCGAAAGCCGTTGTGGCCTCCGGGTCACCGTGGGTTCAAATCCCACACCTTCCGCCACCTGCACGATGCCCG
>Ga0206679_10003776_pt1 | contig 11480 bp, 10 predicted proteins | sample M110012015metaG_FD_155464 | JGI IMG/M metagenome (GOLD analysis project Ga0206679, IMG submission 155464) | Ammonia-oxidizing marine archaeal communities from Monterey Bay, California, United States - M1 100m 12015 | ecosystem: Environmental > Aquatic > Marine > Intertidal zone | place: USA... | reverse complement strand
GCAGTCAAACTTCTGGATATGAAAACTGTGGCCAGCCAAAAAGGCAGCCCTTATTTTTCCAGCGAACTGGTTGAAGCCATGCGTTCACGCTTACTGAAGAAAGAGCAAAGCATCGTATTTTTAAACCGCCGCGGTTTCGCGCCTCTGGTGCGTTGTTCAAAGTGTGAATCGACTTACACCTGCCCCAACTGCAGTTTGAGCCTCGTCTACCATCAAGGAGCAAATCAGGTACGCTGTCATCAATGTGACTTCGTCAACACTTTGCACAATTACTGCCCGGATTGCGGAACTGAAAATGCTCCTAAAATTATCGGTACAGGAACAGAACAAGTTGAGGAAAATCTAAAAATATTTTTTCCGGAGGCACGTATTTTACGCATGGATCGTGACACACTTCACGGAAAACACGCACTTTCAAAAATGCATGAGCGTATCCGTAAACACGAGGTTGATATTGTAATCGGCACACAACTGGTAACCAAAGGTCATGACTTTCCTGAAGTGACACTGGTAGGAGTAATTATGTCGGATTTATCACTCAACATTCCGGATTTCCGTGCAAGCGAACGTACGTTTCAACTTTTGACTCAAGTAGCTGGACGAGCCGGACGTGGTCACAAACCAGGAGAAGTGCTGATTCAAACGCATAATCCTCGGCACCACAGTTTGCTCTGTGCAAAAGAACATAACACAGCGCAGTTCATGGAGCTTGAATTAGAACGCCGCTTAAATCTCCGGATGCCGCCTTTTCATTCCCTGGCGTTGATTGTCTGCAGCAGTCCGCATGAAGGACGTGCGGAAAAAATGACCCAGGCTATTTACGAAAGAATAAAAACCGTTATTTCAAACACACCACGGACAACTGTTATGGAGACTGTTGAAAATGATGAAACTGCTGCAGTCAAAGTAATAGGACCGATAGAAGCGCCAATGAAAAAATTACGTAACCGTTTTCGCTGGCAGCTCTTATTGAAAGCAGATAATGTGCGCCATCTTTTGCATTTGTTAAAGCATGTTTTTGAGTCCTCACCCTCGATCAAACGTGATGAGTTGGTGCAGATAGATGTAGATCCACATCACTTGCTTTGACGAGCTGATAAAATGGTGTTTTGACAAATTTATTTCGTTTTTCAAGAGGATAAAATATTTAAAATTAAGAATTTTTTATTAGGATAAATAAATGGATTTTACACAATGGAGTCAACTGGCACTGATCTGTGTCATGGGTGCTATGTCACCGGGACCAAGTCTTGCGGTTATTCTGCGGAACTCCATTTCAGGCGGAAGGCAACAGGGAATTATGACAGGCATAGGACATGGTCTGGGTATCACTTTTTATGCACTGCTAGCTGTTGCAGGACTGGTTGCAATGTTCAAAACCAATCCTCATTTTTTCACGATCGCGCAAATAGCAGGCTCAGTTTTTTTAATCTGGCTTGGCTCAAAAATGATCATCTCTGCTCTTTCTCAGCAGATAATTGAAACTGAAAAGGAGCACTCACAGCTCACAGGAAAACAAGGATTTATCGAAGGATTTTTGATTGCATTTCTGAATCCCAAAATCGCGGCATGGTTATTGGCGCTATTCAGTCAGTTTGTACAAGCTGATGCGGTATTTCCGGAACAAATAGTACTCGTCACAACTGTGGGAGGTATAGACGCCGCATGGTATTGCTTTGTGGCCTTAATTGCATCTTCAGGAGGTCTGGTGGAAAGCTTGAAACATAACGCAAAGCGTATTGATTTAGGTATGGGAATTCTGCTGATATTACTGGCTGCGGGGATGCTAATGCGTGCTTATAAGCTGTTCGGCTAACACGGAATTAAAGGCATTCAATGGCTCAAATTCGGGAAGCACTGAAGCAGGATTTTGATCAGATTTGGAAAATTTTTCAACCTATCGTTTCCAAGGGTGAAACCTACCCTTATCCCAGAAATACCAGTAAGGAAGAAGCTTATCGTCTTTGGATGAAAGAACCACGAAAAACTTTCGTCTGTGTTGAAAATAATAAAGTTCTAGGCACATATTATTTAAAACAAAATCAGGAAGGACAGGGCAGTCACGTCTGCAACTGCGGTTATATGGTTTCTGCTGACTCAAGCGGAAAAGGTTTGGCAACACTCATGTGTGAACATTCACAAAAAGTAGCCAGAGAACTAAACTATAAAGCTATGCAGTTTAATCTGGTTGTGGTAACCAACGAAAGAGCAGTCCGCTTATGGAGCAAACTGGGTTTTGACACTGCAGGCAAAATAACAAAGGGGTTTCTGCACCCGACATTAGGATACGTGGACGCACTTGTCATGTACAAATGGCTTTGAAAATTGTTTTGTCTGTTAAGTTTTAGTGCAATAGCTTTTTCTTGAAGAGCAGTTATTCCAACTGTTGAAACCTTAACATGATGATTTAAATACTTATGTTACAAACTGTCCGGGAATTAGTGATGAATCTACCGTGGGGTTTTACCATTCTTTTTTGCCTCAGCATGGGACTGGCGCCATTTGTCCCTGTACCTCACCTTTGGGAAAAGTTATAAATGTTTTATTCAGGCACACTTACCCGGCCCATTAATTGGTTTGACTTTTTAATGCACGGAGCAACCAGGCTTTTACTAATTTTAAAAATTATTTTTACTGTTACGGAAAATAAGGTCAGCCTCAACAGGTAAGTTAAATCGGCACATTGTAGCAATGGATTATTAAATCTGTAAAAGATAATTGTAAAGCATTTACATGGTATTTTTTCAGGCATGTCTCATTTCTAAAGCCTGAAAAGCAAATTCACGCTCCGCGATCAATCTAAGTTCCTCTTCACTCCAACCGCGATTTTCCCATTTTAGTTTAAAGGTATCCTGCAATTTTTCCAGCAGCAGTTTCTGTAAATCCTGTCTGGAATGTGCGGGAAAGATACCTGCTGATTCAAGAGAGTGCATTTCCTGCCGCAGTTTATCTTCATTGACGTAGGGGAATATTTCAGCAATCAGTGAAACTGAATCTTTGAGAGGAATGGAGCCGTGCTGCAAGAAGATTCTTGAGGAAGAAGAATCAGCACTGCGGACATTTTTTATTCTTTGCGCACTTCCGATTATTTTTCTGCCTTCCACTAAAATTTCATATGCAGATGCGTCTGCAAAACAGACGTGCGGATCGGATTTTTTCTTTTGCGGTCTCTGCTCCTTCAATTCCGGTTTTAAACCCAACTCTTCAAAAAATGCGTAAAAACCTTTGGCCAGAAAACGGTAGTTGTCCAGTACACCTCCGTTAAATTGTTTGTCCAGAACTCCACCGACAAGAGAATATGTCAGGTCAAATCCATGCAAAACCGCTTTACCACCTGTTGTACGGCGGATAACAGGAATTCCGTAACTTTCGCATACGTCCAGATCAAGGCGATTATCCAACTTTTCATTCCTGCCCAGTGAAAGAGTTGCTCCTGCCCATTCATATATCCGGAAAACTGGATGTGAATTTTGAGCATAACTTTCCAGCAGTACCTGATCCGCGGCCATGTTGAAACTGCCGGAGCGTGGAATGTCCTCGATCAGACGCCAGATTCCCATTTCTAATGCTTAAATAATCAGGATTTTGGATTTAGTAAACTTGAAAAATCCATGCCTCCAGTCATTTTACCAATTTGCTGTCCCAGAGAATTCTGCATGTTTTGCTGACTTTGCCTGAGACCTTCATTTACCGCAGAAAGAATCAAATCCTGTAGAGTTTCAATATCTTCTACATCAACGACTTCCGGATCTATTTCAATACTTTTTGCTTCCTGCTTTCCGTTGAAAGTCATTTTGATCATTTCTCCACCTACTGAAACTGTGAAAACCTGCTTTGCCAGTTCTTCCTGCTGTTGCTTCATTGTTTCAGAAAGTTCCTGAGCCTTTTTCATCATTTCATTCATGTCTATCATCAGTTACCTTTTTGTTTATAAGTTTATTAAGAATTTGCTAAACAGTGTCTTTTTAAATGTTTTTTATGCATCTGAAAATTCAATAGCGCTGATTTTGCTGTTTGTAAACACAGAGAGAATATCTTTAACCTGCGGAAATTCCCTTGCATTTTTACGTTTTAATTCTCTTGCCTGCTCCAAAAGAATTTGATCATGTTCGACTATTGTCCGCCTTGAAGTCACAATTGGAGAAATCTCACAGCTGACATGAACCGCGTGTCCACACCAGCCTGTCGCAATTTCTTCCAGAAAGCTGCGGTTTTGTTCTGTGAACATTGAAGGATAGTTTCCGCTTTTAAACGCTAACTTCAATTGTGTCCCGGACAAACTCTGAGGCACAGCATTTCGGACAAAGCTCGCCAGCTTTGATGATCGTTTTTGAACTTCAGCTGCAAAATCAGTCCACTCCTGTGCCGGTTGTTCAGGCGATTGTGCCTTATTCTCCGGAACCAACGCTTTTTCTTTTTCAGCAATCTCTACTTTAGCTACTTGCGTTTGAGTATTAGTTTTCCGAATTTCAGGAGTTTCCGTAATTGCCTTAATTTGTTGAGCTTCCGGAGCTTGCTGAATCTGATGAACTTCCGGAGTATTGGGAGTTTGAGTATAAGATTCCTGAGTTTCCTGAGTTTGCTTAAATCCTTGCTGACTTACGCTTGCATCCTGGATTGATCTTTCCGGAGAAACCGAAGTTTCGGCAACAGATGAATTGTTTTCATTTTGCTGAGAATAACTGGTCTGCTCCTGTTCTTTGACTTGCGTGACGGCAGTTTCAGGCTCCGAATTTACAGCATAATCCGGATTGTCTGCTACTTTATGAGTTTCCTTATTTCCGGACTGTAAAATGTTTTTAATGACTGAAGCATCCGCAAGCGGTTTTTTAACTTCGGAATCAGCCGGTGGCGAATGCTGATGTTTCTCTGCAGAATTATCCGTTACGGGGAGCACTGGCTCTTCGAGAGCAACTTTTACAGAAGTTGAGTTTTCAGCAGTTGTCTCTACAGGAGGTTCCCCACTGCGAATATTCTGGATTCCACTGATTATTTCCGGAAGACCAACCAGAGGTTCAATGGACGCAATTTGGAGAATTGCCATTTCAAAACAAATTTTCGTGTGGGCACTGCGCTTCATCTGCTCTTCCAGATCGAGCAAAATACGGAAAATCTGCTGTAACTCATCCGCACTTACAGCTTTGGCTAAAGCCGCAAAGACTTCCAGATCATCCACTGAAATATCCTGGAACAAAGCCGGGCTTGTTCCTAGTGAGCGTACAAGTGCAGTGGTTTTAATAGTCTGAAGCAAATCTGCTAAAATGTCGTGAGCATCATGACCATGTTCATGCAGTTCCTGAAAATACCGCAGAGCCTCACCTTCATTTTTTCTCAGTAAAGCCTCCGTAAAAGCAAAGCGCGACTCACTGTCCAGAATTCCAAGTATTTGGGCCACTTTTTGATCAGATGCTCCTGTTCCGCTAAAACTGAGAATTTGATCAATTGCGGTCAAAGCGTCACGCATTCCGCCTACTGAATTCCGCGCTATCATTTCAATTGCCCTGCGGGACAGTTCAAGATTTTCATTACGGACTACTTTTTCAAGAAAATCCGCCATCGTTTTTATCGGGATTCTTAAAAAATCGTAACGCTGACAACGTGAAATAATAGTCTGAGGAATTTTGTGAGGATCCGTGGTGGCAAAAATAAATTTTACATATGAAGGCGGTTCTTCCAGTGTTTTCAGCAGTGCGTTGAAAGACTCAAGAGTAAGCATGTGCGCTTCGTCAATGATATAAACTTTGTAACGGCATCTCGCGGGCACATAATTTACGTTTTCACGCAGTTCACGGATGTTGTCAATTCCACGGTTGGAAGCAGCATCAATTTCATATACATCCGGCGATGCGTTCTGATTTATTTCTACGCAGTTTTCGCAGCTGTTGCACGGGTCACCGTTGTCTGGATTCTGGCAGTTCAGTGCGCGCGTTAAGATTCTTGCCGCACTCGTTTTGCCAACTCCACGTGAACCAGAGAACAAAAATGCATGTGCTACTCTGTCAGCAAGAACCGCGTTACGTAAAGTTTGAGCTGCAGTTTCCTGTCCAATTAGATCCTCAAAGCGGGAAGGACGCAGCCGGCGCGCCAGTACAACATAAGACATAAAAGGGATTCCGGATTATTGTAGAGAGAGGCTGGGAAATGCGGCACATCTACAAAATCTTAGTGCTGCTTCCGTTAGGACCTGACACGGTTCGAAATTTTCAATTGCGCATCCCCAGCCATCAGAAGTGTTTTTGATATTCTATAAAATTTTCATAAAGTATCAACTCTTTAAAAAAAGTTATTTAATTAGCTTCCACTTCTTCACAAAGCCTGCTAATGCTGTTAGACTGAAACTCAAAATATTTCATTATTAATTCAGTCAGGTACTTTTCGTTATTTTTTTATGGCTAAATGGTTGATAGTTTCAGATGTAGTTCAGTTGCTGCATGTTCCGGAGGCGACCATTTACCGTTGGATTCGCCAGGGTGATATACCGTGCGTGGTACGGCGTGGAAAGCATTATTTTAATCAGTCTACTCTGGTAACCTGGGCTGAATCAAAACATATTCACCTCGAAAAGCACTCGCTCAGAGAGAGTAAAAAAAAACAAAAAGCCAGCGCTACTCAGTCCCCGTTGGTAGAGGCATTCGAAGCAGGAAATGTTTTTCACGCTGTTCCTTCGGGCTCACTGGAAACACTTTTCAGCCAAATACCGTCCTGCATGAATTTACCACGACAGCTTAAAGAAACATTGGCAGAACAACTAATGCAGCGTGAACTGCTTTCTTCAACTGCAATTGGAAATGGAATTGCAGTTCCTCATCCAAAAACGCCACTTGGACAACAATTAAAAAAATCCATGGTAGGTACTTTTTTTTTAGAAAAACCATTGGACTTTAAAGCGCCGGACGGGCTACCGGTTTTTGTCGTATTTGTGCTGTTGAGCGCTGATTCTTTTCACCATCTGCATTTGCTTTCTCAGCTGGCACGTTTTCTAAATAATATAGAAGTAAATGACTTTCTCAAACATTCCCCTACATTAGAAAATCTCGTTGATCTATTTCAAAAAAATCTGGCGGAGACAGCTTAACAAGTTCCTTTCACGCGGTTTAGTTGGTTCTGACGCAGATCTACTTTCACGCTTTCAGGCAGTTTCAGCACGTGAAGCAGTAGTGATGATGACGGCCGCTCTGGGCATTGGGCTGGTATGTGGAATACTCGCCGTCAGTCTCAACTGGAGTGTTCATACCCTGCGGCTTTTCATCGCAGGGTTAGATCTGGGCTGGCGTTCGATTTTTTTCCCAGCTTTAGGAGCTGGGATTGCGGTATTTTTCGTACGTTATCTCATGCATGATAATGAGGGACATGGGGTTTCCTCAGTAATCAAAGCCATTGCAATGGGCTCCGGTTCGCTCCGGAGGCGAATGATTTATTCCAGATTTTTTGGCAGTTTCCTGACAGTAGGAAGCGGAGGCTCAACCGGACTGGAAGGTCCTATTGTCAGCATCGGTGGAGCCATGGGGTCCGCCCTTGGACGTTGGCTGGACATGAATGAACGTCACAAAAAACTGCTCGTAGGTTACGGTGCAGCAGGTGCGGTTGCGGGTATTTTTAATGCGCCATTGACTGGTTTGATCTTTTCCCTTGAAATAATAATTGGTGAATGGACTTATTTAACTATCCTGCCGACTATTATTGCTGCCGTTTCCGCGACTGAAGTCAGCCGCTGGATCATGGGTAACAAAATTGCGTTTTTTCAGGAAATTGCCGGATTTTCGATCACCTCTTTAATTGCCTGTTTTGCGCTCGGAGCATTAACCGGTGTTATCTCAATCCTGTTTGTCAGAAGTTTGCATATCTGGGAAAAATTCTTTGCAAAAATTTCTCTACACCTTTGGGTACGTGCCGCTATTGGTGGTTTGTCAGTAGGAGTTCTAGGTTATTACATGCCGGAAGTTTTGTCTGAGGGATACTCTGCCACTCAGTCTTTCCTGACTGATTCAATCCGGCCTGAACTGGGTTTTATCCTCTTGTTTGTACTGCTCAAATTTTTAGCCTGCGGTATCACTCTGGGAAGTGGAGGTGTAGGCGGGGTATTTGCTCCCAGCCTCGTGATCGGCAGTGGCGTTGGCCTGGCTTTCGGGATGATTCTGCATTTACTGCCACTGGATGGAGTTGCGGAAGACGCGGCTTTTGCCTTAGCGGGTATGGCTGGAATGGTTGCGGGAGTCATGCATGGACCGCTGACGGGAATATTCCTGGTTATGGAGGCCACACGTGGGTATTCAATGATTTTGCCACTGATGCTGACGGCAAGCAGTGCCATGGTGGTTAGTTCGTTCTTTGATATTGGTTCTGTTTATACTCAGGATCTGATTAAGCAGGGGAGTTTGATTAAACGTGGAACAGACAGATATTTGTTGCATCATCTGAATATTAGAGATATTTTAGACAAGGATTTCATCACCATCCCTGAAAGTTTGCTTTTAAGGGATTTCATTGATGAGTTCAAGAGAGCACGTCGAAATTATTTTCCTGTACTCGATGCTGAGGAACAATGTGTTGGAGTTGTTTTTCTGGATGACATCCGTCCGCATCTTTTTGATACAAGTCTTTATGATTTAGTGACGATGGGATCTGTCATGCGAAACCTGCCCATCATCAATTTAAATGAACCGATCAATGTTGCTCTGGATAAGTTTGAAACGTCTAAAGCATGGTCATTACCAGTCGTTGAAGGTAAAATATTTTTGGGAATGCTTTCCAAGTCAACTCTCTTTGATCATTATCGACGCGAACTGCAAATACAGGCAATTTGAAAAAATATTCACGAAACACTTGATATTTTTTCCTGTTTCTTTAACTTAACAACAACCGGTTTTTAAGCAGACGAAGATTAGCTGGAGAATGAAACCAATTTCTGCTGAAAAATTACTCAAATTTTATTAACCTTAAATGCATGGAGTTATGAACAAATCAGAATTAATTGAAGAGTTATCAGCCCGTACAGGTCATAATCCGAAATTAACAGACCAGACTGTGCGTATCTTTTTTGACCGCATCAAGGACGCTCTCAGCGCTGGTGACAAAGTAGAAATCCGGGGTTTTGGTTCTTTTACGCTGAAAAAATATAAGGGATATTTCGGACGGAATCCTAAAACCGGAGAAACTGTGGAAGTCAAACCAAAACAGCTTCCAGTTTTCCGTACAGGCAAGGATCTGCGCAGTCGTGTCAACCGTTAACTTTCAGGGAAGATCAGGAATTTTCGTTCAAGTCTTCATTAGGTTGATCTAGTAAATCTTTAAATCGTGGCTGGGGTTCAATCATTTTGGTAATTTGAACTGCGTGCTTGCCTTTGTATGAACCTTGGGTCGCCATATATTTAAGTTTGTCCTGTACCAGGACTTTAAGCGGCTTGTCCTGATCCTGATTTAAGTTAATTCGGTCACCGTTCTTCAAAGTAAGAAAATCACGCAGGGACATGCGTGCTTCTCCAAGAGCAACCTTTACACTGACTTTGGAGTTGCGTAGATTTTCTTCAAGACGACTTACGTTAACTGCGTTGACCTCTTCATCAAAACTGGTTTTGCCTGCTTCTATTTGTAAGCGTACCGGATCAAGCATCAGATAAGGCAGACATATACTCATTGTGTATGGGACACGGTTGATTTCAACATCGAATGTTGTGCTCGCCACCACCTCTTCCTGTGGAACAATTGCAGCAAATTTTGGCTGTACTTCCATACGCTCAAAATATGGTTCCAAAGGAGTTAATCGCTTCCAGGCTTTACCCAGATCTTCGAGTGCACTGAACACGACTTTTGAGAGCATCCGAATTTCAATTCCTGTAAATTCACGTTTGGGAGGCGGATTTTCAAACCAGCCGTTCCCTCCAAAAAGCAAGTCGATCAGCACGTGAACCAGATGATGTTCAAAGACAAACAAAGCGTGACCCTGAAGTGGATTCATGCCAAAAATACTTAGTGAAGCAGGAGTTGTAATTGCTCCAAGATAATCCCGGAAACTTACCAGTTCTGTAGAACGGCGTGTGATAGTTGCGGGGCGTCTCACATGATGTGAAAAACTCTGTGCGTAAATCCGGGCAAAGCGGTCATAAACTGCTTCCAGTCCGGGCATCCGCCCACGTATAATCGGGGTTTGATGACCTAAATCATAAGGCTGAACCTCGGATTCGTCATGTACTTCAGGATTCAGTCGTTTGTCCTGTTCAACCGAAATGCGTTTTAAAAGTGCATTTAATTCTTTCTTCGACTGAGACATAGACTATTTGGAGTAATCCTGTGAAATTAGGAGTTCTGGTTTATCTTGAGAATAATGACGAACATGTTCTGATGATTCACCGTGAAAAAGAAGATGAACATCAGGGGCTCTGGTTGGCACCCGGCGGAAAAGTCGAAGCAAATGAAGCACCTTATGAAACGGCGGTTCGTGAAACTCAGGAAGAAACCGGACTGCATATCAAAGATCCGGAACTAAAAGCCCTACTCTCTTTTCCTGATGAAGGAGACTCACCTTTCGGTGATGAATGGCACGTTTTTGTTTTTTACACGAACAGATTTTCCGGAACACTCACCACAGATTGTCCGGAGGGACGTCTTAAATGGATTCCCAAAGACAAGCTAACTGAACTCGCTTTATGGGAAGGTGACCGTCTGTTTACGCCCAGAATTATGGAATCCGGATGCTTTTCTGCAAAATTTCTTTATTCCGGCAAAACTTTAATAGACTACACTTTTTCCGAATGCAAACATCAATTGTAAATTCGAATGTTTTGAAACGCAAGGCAAGACAACTTTTTTCCATGAATTATACAATGTTCCGTCATTACAGCATAATCTTAATTTTCGTGTTATTCCTCTCCGGATGTCAGGTGCAAGTGCGTTATCCCGCGGAATTTCCTTCAAAAACTGTCATCAGCAATGAAGAAACTTTCTGGTTCTGGGGTTTAATGGGAGAGAAAAAATACGAGCTTAACGACCTCTGCCCTCAAGGCAGGGTTTATGAACTGCGAATCCACAACACCTGGATGCAAAGCACATACACTGCACTCACGCTGGGAATCTACAGTCCACGCACAATCACCATTGTCTGCTCAATCCGGGGCGAATAGTCCACGGATAATCCACATAGCATATCAAACATTTATTGACCCTGCTCTCTTGAACTTTAGAGCGTAGCCGGGTTAGGGTTCTTCTAGTTACCAGTCTATGCCTCGTAACGCACTTTTAGGCTACATGGCTTTCAATTGCGGGCGCGATCCTGAGGCACAGTGAGACTTTGTTTTAATAATAATGATTTATACAATGCGTAAGGCGGAGCAAGGCTGACTTCATTACCCTTCAGTAACACATAACAAGTTTATTACAACGTTATTGGTTTCGAAAAAATAATTTTAAATAATATTGCTTTTATCTTTGAGATAACTCAAGTATATTTCTGCAACTCTTAAATAAGTAAAACTCAATAAAAGATG
>Ga0206679_10003774_pt1 | contig 11485 bp, 4 predicted proteins | sample M110012015metaG_FD_155464 | JGI IMG/M metagenome (GOLD analysis project Ga0206679, IMG submission 155464) | Ammonia-oxidizing marine archaeal communities from Monterey Bay, California, United States - M1 100m 12015 | ecosystem: Environmental > Aquatic > Marine > Intertidal zone | place: USA... | reverse complement strand
ATTATCAGTAATATCGGTAACGGTAATAGTAGAAGTCAATTCATCGGGTTGGTTTACAGCGAAAATCACGGTCTTGGAACAACCTAAGCTGTCTAATACTTCGACTTCATATTCACCAGCTAATAAATTCATGGCGCTGACTTCGTCAATTCCGATGATGTATGGAGAATTTCCTCCGCTTATTTCAAACTCGACGGTACCGGTCGAATCTCCATGACAAAGCACATCAGAAGGATAAGCAACAAAGTAAATCGAATCGGATTCATTGATCACGAATTCCAAAGAGTCAATACAAACATCCAGAAATTGCACCTCAAGATGATAGATTCCGGCAGCAAGAGAGTCTTCAGTAAAAGACCAAACTTCTTCGTTCCATATCACATTGGACACACCCAACTCTTCTGGAAAAGTCAAATTTGCCCAACCCGTAGAATCTCCAAAGCAATTCACATCATTTGAAATCAGATCATATTCCAGCATAGGGCCAATATCGATGAATACAGAATCCGAGCTTGATGATAAGCCGTTTTCATGTTCTACTGTTACCGTGTATTCCCCGTCTTCAATAGCATAGATCGTCTGGGAAGTAGCGCCTGTGTTCCAAAGATAGGACTCATAGTTGCCAGCATTTAGCAGGACTGAATCTCCATAGCATGCGAAGTTTCCGGCTGGCAGTGCTATGAAGTTTTGAGTGTCAAATCCTTCTATAATATGATAATTGGAATCAACAGGTAGATTGTATAATGTGTTTTGGATTCCACTGAGCCAGTCGACCTGAACTGAATCGACAACAGTATTGTTACCAAGTCCAAACAGTTTGTGCTGGGAGTTTTGAGATATATAATTCTCCCCAGCAAAAGTGTATTGGACTTGTTCTATTCCTCCTGAAAAAACACGGATCCAGGAGCCAATGCCATCACGATTGGAGATGACTCCTTCGAGCGAAATTTTTATCCAATGTTTCCCAGTTGAGCCCTCATTGAAATACACATGGCAATCCGAAGGGGAATTATTGCCTTCTGCAAAGTCAGGATGGCCGTCGTTGTTAAAATCACCCATAGCCACGCTGTAGGTCCCGTGCACGTCGTCTTCTAAGCCGAATTCTTCATAATCCTCAAGAAAGAATAGGTCTAGATTTTCATAGAAGGAATTTTGTAGTTCAATCGTGACGACATTGTTTGTATTAGCAACAAATAGATCGAGATCCATGTCAAGATCATGATCGATCCAAAGCGAACCCCATGAGATCCCATCACCTAAGACTCCATAGTCGCTGGCGACATTAACGTAAAATCCATTTTGGTTCTCCATTAGATGATTGCTGTTCGTATCGGAAATGTACATATCCATGTCTCCATCACCATCGAAGTCGCCCGGAGCAATGCACATCGCCTCTATTTGCAAACCCAATCCAATGTCAGAACTTACATCTGTAAATGTCCAATCACCATTGTTGCGATACATGACATTGGGATGTTGAAGTCGATCGTTGATGACATAAATATCCTGAAAGCCATCGGAGTCATAATCGAAGAAAATCGCCTGAAAACTTGCTGCAATGCCGTTGGAGGTGCCCGATCCCTGAGATAATTCTGTGAACGTACCATCTCCGTTGTTTCGGTAGATATTATTCATGTATTCAAATCCAGAAGAGATATCGGGATTGTGATATTTACAAACGTAGAGGTCTAAGTATCCATCGTTGTTCACATCACCCCATGCGGATCCATAATGAATGAGATCTTGGTCATATAAACCTGCGTCGGCGGAAACATCAGTAAAAGTCAGATCACCATCGTTTCTTAGAAGCACTATTCGTTCCGAGTAGTTGGCGATGTAGATGTCTTTGTCGCCATCATTGTCGTAGTCTACCCATAAGATTTGTTTACTATCACCATTTATAAGATAGTTGGAAGTAAGTTCAATCAGTTCAAAGTTGCCGTTGTTGTTGAGGTAGAATTGAGCAGTATCTCCATTGTTGCAAAAACTCAAATCATCCCAACCATCTTGATTGAAGTCGTAGGCGCTAACACCATTCCCAAAGACCGATGCAGCCACATTGAGGTCAACACCTACGTTGTATGTCTCTTGAGTGAATGACTGCCCAACTGCGCTCAAGCCAGAAAAAACGATAGTGCAAACCACAAAAAGTTGGATAAATCTAAATCTGTAGATCCTATACATGGACATAAAATTATGACGAATAAAGTACGTAATAGAGCTTAGCGAGAGCTCTAATTTGAAACTCTTGAAAGCTTGTTGACAAAAGTGTTGCCATTTTTGTCGACGCATATCAGCGTGTAAAGCCCTGCGCTCAAGTAATGTGGAAAATTTATCTGAGTTCGATTGACCAATTCAGAGCATTTTGATTCAACTAGTCTTCCTCGTTGATCATAGACGACGACGGATTCCAATTTCATTATTGATTCTATTGAGATACTGTTGCTGAATGGATTTGGATAAATCAATAGAGTAGGAGTATTAGATTCATCAATCCCAACGATGTCGATATAAAATTCCAGTTCCCAATTACACCCTGCAGCATCATTGATGATCACCATGTGCGACCCAAATATCAATCCATCGCAATAATCATTATTGCTGCCATTACCCCATTCAATGCTATAAGGCGGCGACGCTCCGGATAAAACTATGGACGCCATTCCATTTGAATTACCCGTTGACAAAGTGGTGTTGATTGTGTACTCTAAATCATCAGGCTGAGTTATTTCGAATGGGAAATCAATGGAACACCCTAAGGAATCTGTAATATTCAAATTGTATGTTCCTGCGCCAAGGGCATTTTCATCGAATCCCCCGAAATCAAGAGTTAAGGGGGTAGTTCCGCCTTGTGCGTTTGCTATTGCTATCCCATCAGTGCCGTTAAAACATGTGACATCTTGAGTAGATAGATTTGCGAGGATTTCTAAAGGGCTATTAATTATGAAATTGCCAAACGTTTGACACCCATTGGAATCGGTGAGTAGCGCCTCGTATTCCCCCGGGGGTAGGTTGTTTAGAGAGTCGATGGATAATTCGTAAGGGGATGTGCCTCCTAAACCTTCCCAAGTCGCGTAACCGTCTTCTAGTCCAAAACAAGAGATGTCATGAGGGACTATATCGAGTTCCAAGAGTTCTGGATCGATTAAAATCGCCTGTCCAGATGAAGGACAAGATTCGGCATAGAAAACCATAAAGTTATAGACGCCAGATTGGACTCCCTGAAGGTTGAAATTGTTCGTGCCATCAGCCCAATTAATAGAGTCAAGCGGCACCGAATTGGATGAATAGACTGATACAGTTCCGTTTACGTCTCCTAAGCACAACGGATCGCTAATATCTATGCTTACCTCAGGCGTCTCCCAGGTTGTGGTTTCGATAAGCTCAGATTGAACGATATCACCAGACCATGTTGTTCCTGAATAGCTGTATTCTCCACTTTCAGAGATCCAATTCGTAGGGCCTGTGACGCCGTCACTCCAAATAATGTTTTCGATTGACAAATTGCCCGATAAGAGCACGCTATCTCCCTCGCAAATTTGGGAGTCGCCATCTATTGTAATGAAAGGATCTGCAGCAGTTCCTTCTACGAAATTGTACGTAGAATTGGCCTGTACATCGGTATAGAAGTCAATGACCCCTGACGGCCATGTGATCTTAAGTGAATCCACAGCTAAAGCTTGAGCAAGCCCAAAAATTTCACTCCTTGAGTTTTGGGATAAATAACTTTCGCCACAAAAAGTATATCGTGTTTGTTCAAGGTTATTTACCCAGCAACTGACTTTTGCTCCTACACCGTCTCGATTTGAGATGACACCTTCCAAAGTGAACTTCAAGTAATTATTGCCCTCGTCTGGGATGCTCTCAAAGAGCATTGAATAATCAGGAGCGTCGTTGACTACGAAAAGATCGAACACACCGTCATTATTGAAGTCACCTGCAGCAACAGCATGTGAACTACTGCCTGGGTCATAAATCCCTATTTCGCTATTTTCTGTGAAAGAAGTGCCATCTGCATTGCTCACGTAGAAACGGTCTTTTCCTGGTTCTCCCCAAAATGGAGAACAGGCTACATATAGATCTTGCCAGCCATTGTTGTCATAATCGATCCAAGCGCTACCCCAGCAATGGTCATAGGTGGCTACACCTGCGGTATCAGCAACGTTTGAGAAAACACCTTCTTGATTATTATACAATCGAAGCCCGAATGGATTGTTTGTTACTAAAAGATCAGCATCTCCATCATTGTCGTAATCCGCTCCAACATTGCACATAGAAAAGAAGAAGTCTAATAATCCAAGGTCATCTGTGACATCTTCGAAGGTGCCATCACCAAGGTTTCTGTACATGTTGTTTGTCGCGTTCTCCCGATCGTTGATGACATATAAGTCTTGCCAGCCGTCTTCGTCGTAATCTATCCATAGTCCTTGAAAACTATAAACGGATCCATTGCCAACTCCTGCCACTGCAGTTACATCTTCAAACGTGCCATTTCCATTATTCCGTATCAAATAATTCGTCGTTCCATCAGAATCATAGTTGGCTATGTACAGATCGAGAAAACCATCTTTATTATAATCTCCCCAGCTGTGCCCATAGGTTAAAGCGTTTATTGAAGGAATTCCTGAAGAAAAGATGATGTCAGTATATACACCATTGGAGTTTTGATATAGTGAATAAACGCCTTCTCGTCGGGTGACAAAGAAGTCTAAGTCGCCATCATTATCAAAATCGACCCAAGAAGTGCTCTTAACATTTCCGATCGTTTCTGGAAACAAGGTCACGGCTTGGAAAAGGCCGTTATAATTCTTATAGATTTTGGAGCCATTCACTCCATGATTGACTGTAATGTCGTCCCAACCATCTTGGTCAAAGTCGACAAAACTCACGCCACTACCATAAGTGCCTCCGGTATACGTGAATGTTATCCCCGAAGCCTCAGACGACTCAATATAGGTTTGAGAATGACAAAATATGCTGCAGCTCATACAGCAGAGCAGGGCCAAAAAAGCCTTCATAGTAGCGTCAGTAGTTAAGTTTTTAAGGAGGTAAGTGGACCCCTCTATTTACTTAGACGGAGAAAGTCTCAAAAGGTTGGCACAATTTGACTGCAAATTGTGTTGGAGTTGAGGACGAAACTCACCAGAACAGTATTTATCGAATTGATCCATATAATATGGGCTCATGAAGTTTCCTGATTGCCCTGCTGGAGAAATGCTCACTGACGATCTTGGGTCATCTAGATCGCATATAATTCGCATTTGAGATCCGACCTTTATTTCGTGGAGTTGGTCAGCAGTAAGCAAGAAGCCTGATTGATTCACCGTTTCATGTCCGCCACGCACGCCAACCGACTCTGAGTTTAATATTGAGCCAAAAACGCCAAGGGATTCTGAAAATGAATGTTTTAGGTGCAGTTTGTGCTGGGTATTCCAAGTCCATTGGTTCCTGTCGGGTCCTAACTCTGAAGTTAGATCTTCTATCGCATCTTCAAACCCTAATTTGATAATTTCATCTCTGGTTTGGTTTCCTTCTTTCGAAACATCATCCCACCAAGGGTTCTGCTCGTCCATAAGTAATAGAGCGTATCCTCTTTTCATCCAATGTGTATTAAGGAAAACCTTAAAACGATCTTCGCCTAACTCATCGGCCATTGCATGATGCAGAATGTGATAGAGAGCACGGTAATAGATAGTTGGGCCGATCTCATTTATCTCGTGATCTCCCGCCCAAACCGGCAGTTCGTCGAATGACGCCACAGACCTAAGTTCATCGTACAATGCCGCATCCAAGGGGGATTTGACATCTGTTATAACCGGTTTCATTCTTGTCACCGTCCAGTCGTTTCTTAAAGGTAAAAGTTGCTTTATCCTATCAGCGCGATGATGAGGTTTATAGTAACCCTGAATAAACACTGAGTCGATCGGCCCCGGTTGATCGTTCGCTGAGTAAACATAGCCCCATGGCGGATTTATGGAGTGGGGGTTTTTGGAAAAAGGGTAGTAGCCAGTGGGTTCATGAACACTGCTAGTTCCATCTAGAATTAGCTTCGTGTTTACAGGATTGTTACGCTGCTGAAGTTTAGCACAGGCCCACCAAGCAATATTTCCATCCACATCGCCATAGGTGAGGTTGAGTCCAGGGCCATGAATCATTGAAGCGGCTGCGGCTGCGCTTTCAATAGAGCTGCAGTTGTTGAGTTTGTAAAACGCGTGCAGCAGGTCGTTATCGAAACGAGTAAAATCCCACCAAAGGCTGAGCGGTGGATTGTCGGGCAGAACGTCATATACATCATTCACAATAGGTCCATGATGCGTATATCGAATGTTCACAACCGTATCGGGCCTGTCTTTAACTGCGATCGTTTCCTGATTTGCATGAAGTCCAATCCAGCTGCTTTCGTATAAGTACGCCGCCCCTTCTTTATCGAATTTTTCAGCGAAAAAATTCATATCGTCCTGTTCCAACATAGTGAGCCCCCATGCCATATGATCGTTGTGCCCGACTAAAGCAAAAGGTACGCCGGGTAGAAAGTTCCCGTACAGTTCGAATTCTCCTGATCTAATGTGAGTCTCATACCAAGTTTGCGGTACGCTGTAGCCAATGTGTGTGTCGTTGCACAAGAGTGGTAGACCAGATTTAGTCATGCTACCAGAGATCACCCAGCTATTGCTGCCGTGCCATTGGGCCAAAGGGACTCGATCGATCGCATTCGCGGAGGCGTGCATCACTTCATATATTGGCTCTGCGAAGCCATTTGTGGTTGGGATGTAAGGCTCTGTTTCGTAGTGGTTGAGTCCAAAATCTCGGAGATACTCTTCTCCGAGGTTCTCATTCACCCAATGCACCAATGGATCAACACGTTGTGCAAGCCCAAAACTGTAGGCCATGTAACCAGCGATGGCTTGTATGTCATTGATTGTCATGGAATCAGGTTCAATGCCTAGGAGCATAAATTCAGGGACTGAATGGTCTTCAGAAATCCAATGATTAATACCATCCAGGTATGCAGCTGTTTGTTTGTACCAAGCTTGAGCAGAATCCCGCTCAAATTTCATCGTTTGAGTCTCAAACTTCTTAGGAGTTAGCAGACCACGGAATAGCTTGTCGGTTTCTATGAATTCTTCACCAAGTACTTCACTCAAACGACCAGAGCCAACTCGGCGCATCATTTCAATTTGAAACATGCGCTCGCTGGCATGAACGTAACCCATGGCTTTATAGGCGTCAATCTTGTTTTCGGCAACTATGTGAGGAATGCCGTAATCATCAAAGTAGACATCGACCTCTTTTTCGAGGATATCCATGCTGACTTCACCATCGTATTGAGCCGTGGTTGACTTAAGATAGAAATAGCCTCCTAAAAGGGTTATGAAGACAAGAATCCCTAGGGTTGCGAGAATTTTGAGGATGATTTGCAGGGTCTTTTTCAAGGCAGGATTGAGAATTGAGCTTGGTTTTCGCTCTTATTTTCGAACGGATAAAAGATAGCTTTGAGAGTGCCCCTCAAGATGAAGCCATAGCACGTAATTCCCTGAGGCAAGCTGCCGAACGTCAATCTCATAAGGGGATGATAAAATTGATTGCGCTACGATTAGGCCCTCTATCGTGTGGATTGAATATCTCGCTTCGCCCAAAAAGTTTCCCAAATCAAGATGAATCGTGTTTCGAACTGGGTTGGGGTAAAGGTTGGTTTCGAATTTAAACTCTCCGATCAAGTCAACTAATTCGATCTCAAAATCTTGTTTAAGCGTACATCCCAGGGAATCTGTGATTTGAACCGAATAGTTTCCGGGCTCCAGCCCCATCCATTCCATGTCGCCTTCGAAGCCATCCCATTCGATCGAATACGGCTCTGTGCCTCCTGAAATAGTGACCGCAGCATATCCGTCGCTTCCTGTGGAGTTCACCAAATTCATTTCAATTTCTAAAGCATCGGGCTGGATAATTTCGAATTCAACATAAACTTCACAATCGTTTTCGTCGACGCCTTGAATCATGTAGCTATCTGCAGCTAATGCCATTGGATCGATTCCATCCCAAAACCATGTCACTTCCCCAGTTCCACCCATTGCGCTGACCGTGGATGTGCCATCTTGAAAACCAAAGCACGAAACGTTTGTGGTCATTGCTTCTGCCCAGAGCGAATCCGGTTGCGAAAGCAATACGCTGTCCACCTGAATGCAACCCAAAGAGTCGATAAGACTGAATTGGTAATTCCCTATTCCAAGATCATTTTGAACACTGTCGCCATCGAGCATTTCCCAATCGACGCTCGCGATACCAATGTTAGATGATAATACAATCGCGCCGTTTTCAAGATTAAAACAGCTCGGGTTTTGCACTAAGACTTCAATCTCAGCTGGGTCGGTACTCGTGAGAGAAATAGAAAGTGAGGTGACACTTAATCCACCGTTATACACGCCCTGAACCCAATACTCTCCAGGTTCTGTAATCTGAACGCTTTGCAGAGAATCTCCATTAGACCATAAATAGGAGTCAAAGCCAGCTGTAGCTTCAAGTGTTATGGATTGTCCTTCGCATATCACGCCGTCGAATTCCACGATCTCCAATTCGGGTAAATAGCCTTCTATTAACTCAATATTCGATCCTGCAGGAATGTTGTAGTAAATTTCCTCAATTCCAGAAGGCCATACAATTGCAAGGCTATCAAGACCATCAGCTTCTCCAAGCGGTAGAATTTCGTATTGCGATTCTTGCGCGAGAAAGTTTTCACCGTTCATAGTCCACTCAACATACTCATTCTCGCCTATGAAGCTGTGGAGCCATGTTCCAGTTGCGTCTCTGTTGCTCAGTGTCCCTTCTAGAGAAACCGTGATCGAATGATTATCAGTCTCTGGAGCTAGGTATAAGTCTTGCGGATCACCATTAGCATTCGAGACGACAATGTCATTTATGCCGTCGTTATTGAAATCACCTTTGGCAGAACTGTAACTGAGGTGTTCATCATCGTCTAACCCAATCCATGAGGCATCAATAAAGATTGTGCCTGTATTGACATAGAAAACGTTTTTAAAGTCATGGGTAAATGAGGTCGTGCATACGTAGAGGTCATCGTCTAGGTCATTGTCGTAGTCAATGAAAACAGCTCCCCAGCTCAATCCATCCAATTCAACCCCGGTTTCGGATGCGACATCGTAGAATTGTCCTGATTCATTGAGGAGCATCGCGTTGTGAGGGGGTTCGTCAGTGATGTATATGTCTAAGGCTCCGTCATTATTGTAGTCGGCGACCGTAGTTGACATGGAGTCCATAACAATGTCTGTTCCAGTGTCTTCTGAAACATCGCTGAACGTTCCATTTCCGTTATTTCGATAGAGTGTGTTCGCACAAGCTTTATCGTTGATTACGTGAAGATCTGGCCAGCCATCGTTATTGTAGTCCATCCAGCAACTTTGGAAAGTCGCACAATACCCATTTGAAAGCCCTAATTCAATAGCGATTTCCTCAAATGTCCCATCTCCATTATTGTGCAGCAACCAATTAGCATGGGTTTCATTACCATCGTAGTTGCAGATGTAGGCATCTAGAAAGCCATCTTTGTCGTAATCTGCCCATGAGGCTCCAAACGTAGGAGCGTCTGAATAACTAGGAATACCTGCGGTTTGAGAGATGTTTACAAAGCCGTCTGGCGTGTTTTCGAGGAGCGTCGTGTTGCCAAAGTATTGTGTGATAAAAAGATCATAATCTCCATCATTATCGATGTCAACCCAGTTGATTTGCTTGGCTTGTGCAGAGCAGTAAAAAGGCGAGGGCTGTTGGACCAATTGACCTTCGACATTCTTAAATAGTCTTAGAGAATCCTCCATAACAGCAAAAGTCAGATCATTCCATCCATCTCGATCATAATCAAAGAAGCTTACTCCGCTTCCAAGGTTAGGCGTGCCTACACTGAAATCCAGCCCATTAATCTCTCCAATATTTTCGAAGAATTGCCCCAAAAGAACAATAGGAGCGCAGAAAAAGATGATAATAAATAGCTTCATTTAAGAGAGTAAATATAGCCCCAAAATGACAAGCTTTACTTGAAATATTCAAAAGGCTAAGTCCTTCGGTTTCGAGTGGAGGCAGATGCTAATCCAAGTATGTGCGGCGGGTTATTAGCCTATAATATCTAACCTTGTTTGCCCAAGTTCTCCAGACTATCATACGCTTAGAATGTGATAATCAAGCAGGCTTAATCCTCAACGGATATTTTTCCCAAAACGACTTTAAGTTGTTCGGGTGTATTGACGTTTTGAAGCCACTGTCGATTGGACGGTTTTATCACTGCACAATCGGAGTTGATCAGGACTTTTCTCGGGCATGAGTATCCGCGCTCTAAAAATTTAAGTAATCGGATATATGACTTTGGCTCCCAGATAGTTAAGAGTGGGTCTGGAAATTCTGTTTCGGCATTAAAGAATGCTGTAGCGGTCTTTGAAGAGTCTCTTGAACTAGTTAATTCCGAAAGGCAAGAGTCGTTTACATATGGCAGGTCAACAGCAGTGATGAGCCATGCTGCATTTGGGTTGTGTATGAACGCCGAAATGATCGCTCCAAAAGGCCCCATTCCTTCCAAACGATCGGGAAGAGGATTTAGGTTTGAATATTCATTCACTTGCTCTTTTCTGCAGCTAGTATAAACTTCAGCGCAGTGCTTTGACATAAGGCTGAAGAGGTGTTTCCGTTGTGGAACTCCGTGGTAATCGAGGACCGTCTTATCCTGATGCATCCGTGTGCTTTTGCCGCCAGCTAAGACCAATCCAAATATTGGTGCTGGAGCTAGAGTATGATGTCGAATCAAGTCTGAGATAGAGCTTACCGCATCAAACGGGAAAACAGGAGCGTTCGAATTTTTTAGAAAAGCAGGCCTTTCGGATGTGTTGTTTTCTACAAAGCCTACCACGTTAGTTAGTCGATCAGCCTTTCGCTCTAATGATTCAAGTTTGCGGTTGTCCAGAATAACGATTTGAGAATTACAATCGAAATGATTCCCATTGACAATAGCTAAGTCGTAGTCAGCAAACTGAAATTGGGTGTCAAATTTATTCCCTGATTTAGAGCTTAGAATTGCATTGGATCCTTCTTTAATCCAGGTTTCAAAGCTGTTTTCTTTTGCATCGTGATTATGAGATTCGTCGATGAAGACACAACGGAACGGGGCGAGTTGAGCTGAAATCTGACTTGCTAACTCCCGGAGAACTCCACATGGAGCACCAATGAGCGAAATTTCATTTCGAGCCCACTGCCCAGACTCAGCTCTCGTCAGCTTTGTGTGTTTTTGATGTTTACCCATTAAACTCGCTTTTGCCTCCTGATTTGTGCAGGAGGCGAATCTCTTCTATGACAATGTTGTGTGACAGAGCTTTACACATATCGTAAACGCATAATGCCGTAGCGCTGCAAGCCGTTAAAGCTTCCATTTCTACACCCGTTTTTCCTACAGTTTTTACTGTGGCTTCTATGAGCACATGACTTCCCT
>Ga0206679_10003773_pt1 | contig 11487 bp, 6 predicted proteins | sample M110012015metaG_FD_155464 | JGI IMG/M metagenome (GOLD analysis project Ga0206679, IMG submission 155464) | Ammonia-oxidizing marine archaeal communities from Monterey Bay, California, United States - M1 100m 12015 | ecosystem: Environmental > Aquatic > Marine > Intertidal zone | place: USA... | reverse complement strand
TGCTGGATGTACAGATGCTTCGGCATGTAATTACGATGCAACTGCGACTCTCGAAGATGGTTCTTGTACTTACCCTGCCGCATTCCTTGATTGTGATGGTGAGTGTCTGAATGATACTGATGAAGATGGTGTTTGTGATGAGCTAGAGATTCTAGGATGTACTGAGCTTGGTAATCCAGCTTATAACCCAGCGGCTACAGAAGATGACGGATCTTGTTTAGTGGCTGGATGTTTAATTCCATTTGCTTGTAACTATGACGCCAATGCGGATTACATTGATATCACACTCTGTGACTTCAGTTCATGTGTAGGATGTACAGATCCAGATGCTTGTAACTATGATCCTGCAGCAACACTTTCTTCTGCAGCTTTATGTACATACCCATCTATTCCTTTCTTGAATTGTGATGGAAGTTGTATTAATGATGCTGACTCAGATGGAGTTTGTGATGAACAGGAGATTCCTGGTTGTACTGATCCAGCTGCAGTGAACTTCAACCCTTATGCAACAGATGATAATGGTAGTTGTATAATCCTGGTAGGAGGTTGTGTTCTTCCTTTTGCTTGTAACTACGATCCGGATGCTGATTATTACATACCGGGATCTTGTGACTTCTCATGCTTGTTTGGCACAGGAGAAATGGCAGGTGCAGGATGCATGAATGAGTTAGCTTGTAACTACGGTGCTACTGATGAGCCATGTCTGTTCTTCGACGCAGAAGGTAATATATGTGTTCAGGGTGGATGTACACATGAGTCGGCATGTAACTACGATTCAGAAGCTGTTTACAGCGATGGGTCATGTGATTTCACTTCATGTGCAGTTTATGGTTGTAATGTAGAGAGTGCTTGTAACTACGATGCTGAGGTAACTCACAATAATGGTTCTTGTAATTTCACTTCGTGCTACGGATGTACTGATTCTTTAGCTGTGAATTTCGATGAGGAGGCAACCTTAGATAACGGCACTTGTGCTATCGAAGGATGTACTAACTCAGCGGCATGTAATTTCGATGTCTCAGCTACAGCAGATAACGGTACTTGTAACTTTACTGAGTGCTATGCACTTGGATGTACAGACGCTACAGCTTGTAACTATGATGCTGATGCTGGAGTAAATGACGGAAGTTGTCAGAATGCAGCAGAAGGATTCGATTGTGACGGAAACTGTAATACAGATTCTGATAATGATGGAGTTTGTGATGTGGAGGAAGTAGATGGATGTACAGATGCTGGTGCAAATAACTACGACACTGCAGCTACCGATAACGACGGAACATGTACATACAATACTTATGGTTGTACTAATGATATGGCTTGTAACTTTAACTATCAGGCAAATGACGATGACGGTACTTGTGAGTACAGTTCTTGTTACGGATGTATGAATGAAGGGGCTTGTAACTTCGATTCAGAAGCGACACACCCATCTGAGTGTACGTACGTTTACCCATTGGAGATCTCTGGTTCTGATAACCCAGTTGTGGGAGTAGAAGAGATATATGCTTACCCTGTGACTGCTGGGTCTGAATATGTTTGGTCTATTGAAGGAGGAGAGATTCTTGCAGGACTAGGAACTAGCGAAGTGCTAGTGAGCTGGACTGAGCAGGAGGGAAGCCTCACTGTTAAAGAGACAAACGTTGACGGATGTGCAGGAATTGATGTTGTACTAGAGATTGAAACTGTGAGTGGAATCGTTGATCCAACTGCAGTATTCAACATCTTCCCTAACCCGGCAAACGACATTGTAGTGATTGTGAGTGATGACGCTGTGAAGCTTCTAACTATATACGATGCTACGGGCCGTGTAGTTTACTCTAAGCAGCTTAATGCTGGTCGCAGTAACATAGATGTTAGTGATTTGGCAAATGGCACCTACAGGATAGTTGCTGATGCAAATGCAGGGCGTACAATTCAAACCCTTGTTATTAGTCACTAAGAAGTAAATATTTAAACTATAAGAAAGGCCTCGCTCAATGCGGGGCCTTTTTTTGTATGACATCCTTTGTTTATCGGTTTTGTTATTTTATGGAGCTATCCTTCAAGTAGTAAGTAGCGGTGTGTTATAGATACCGAGTCTTAAACTTGAGGATATGCCGAGGATATAGATTACCTTACGGTATTAAACCCAATGTTATGAAACTATTAGAAATCGTATTAATTATAGCATACTCCTTCTTTGGAATAGTAACATTTCTTGATATTTTTTTATATGAATTTTTTGATATAGGGGAGGCTAATGAAAATTTGATTACTATGGCATTAGCGTATATAGGAGCTAACGTAATTAACGATGTGATAAAAGAGTTCCCCAATATATTGTCTAACAAATTTGTTAAATACCCTATGTATTTAGCAGTTGCAATGATGACATTTTCAACTATAAAATCAATGTTATGAGACTATTTATTACTACAATCATGAAACACATCTTCACTATATGACTATGTTTCTTAGCGCTTTCTTTAACTGTTTATGGGCAAACGGCTGACGACCGTGGATACATCGTTAAAGTCGGTGATGCTTTGCCTGCTTTGAATATAACTTTAACAGACGGAACGCAGGTCTATCCCGATTATTTAAAAGGAAAGGTTGTTCTGATTCAGTTTACCGGTACACTAGCGGTTTCGGCAACGGTGGTGACCATGGAGTAGCAGGATACGGGTGGTCTACTTCAGAGTCCGAATCAGACTCGTGGGATCGTAAACTTTACAACGACAGCGACACTGTTTTCCGAAACTACGATGTTCGAAATCACGGCTTCTCCGCTCGCTGCGTCCGGGATTAGAAAATTGAACTTTAACGTTCTATTTGAATCGAAATAGCATTATGACCAACTACAAGAAGATAGTTGCCAGAAACTATGTTAGAGAAGTTGAATTCGTGAAGTCTAGCTTCCGTTGCGATGAGTGAGCCACGAGCAGCTATAGATCCTCTCATATCAATGAGTTTCCAGTCAGAAGCACCATTCATTCCTTTTGGAAGTTTGCAAGCGAATTGGCCCGAGTTAGGGTTAGGGAATGCAAACAACCCATCTAACAGCTCACTATCTTCGTTTAGGAGCTCTTCTAAGCCCACTGAGACGTTTATCTCTATGCATACTTGATCACCTATGCATCCAAAGGCGTTCGTCTCTTGTACACATACAGATCCGGGGCCTTCTGTTGTCCAAAGAAGTGAAATTGCAAAAATGTCAGAAACAACTAAAGAGTCAGCACCAGAGAATGTCCATTCGTAAGAACTTCCTGCGGTGTATGAATATTCGTAAACGCTAGAATCTCCGAACATAACTTCTGTGTTTCCTTCAATTTCTCCTTCAACAGGAATTACTGCAGGGTTAACTGTGATATCCTCAGAAATAGTGCAACCATTTTCATCTTCAACAGTAATAGTGTAATCTCCTCCTGCAACTGCAAGTGGATCTATTCCGTCCCAGTCGAATGTAAGGTCGCCATTTCCACCAGCAGCGGCAGCGATGATCATACCGGAGTTTTCGTCTGTACAGTTTGGCTCTACACTTTCTAGTGAGAGTTGTAAAGCTGGAGGAGCGAAAATGCTAAACTCTAGAGTAGTAGAGCAGAGGTTATCATCGCTTACCGTTACAGAGTAGTCACCTTCTGGAAGAGAGTTTGGATCGTTATTGCCGAAATAAAAATCGTAAGGAGGAACAGCCCCAGTTACAAAAATATCTACTGAACCATCGCTTGAATATGAGCAAAGAGCATTTGTTGTGGATTCAATATAAGTTACCAAATCGGTGTCTTCATTGATAATCTGCACGAAAGGAACACTTTCGTTTCCACAAGCATCTGTCGCAATAAATGTTCGAGTTAACTCTACAGCTAAGGGGCATATACCGGGGCCTAATACTGACGTTACATCTATTGTTACTTCAGTGCATAAATCCTCAGCTACAGGCATCCCGAAATTCTCGGTCTCTATTGATGATGATATTACTTGCTCTGGAAGTAATTCAGTCCAAACCGGTCCATAATCATCACTTACTTCAATTACCTGTTCTACCGTAGAACTATTCCCGCAAGCATCAGTTGCGGTAACTAAACGATATATAGAATACGTTCCTTCACATTCGCCGGTAAGGATTGTCTCTTCAGCAATATCATATGTTACAGGTGAGCTACAAGCATCTTGAGCGATGGCATTCTCGAACTCTGGAAGTAATGGACAAGTTGCTGTAATAGTAGTTGTTCCACCAATAAATGATGGAGGAGTGTTATCTACGACAGTAATTGTTTGAGAATGCTCAACTTGCCGATCCATACAGTCAGTACCGACCCAGTGGCGAATAATAGTGTACTCTCCTGGGCAACTTCCCTCGATGTTGGTTTGGTCCATTACAACACTTACAGACCAAGTTGCTGCATAGCAATTTCCATCAGGGTTATGCGCAGTTTCAAAAGCAGATGCAAAAGACGAAATACCAGCATAAACAGTAGGAGGGAAGGGAACGCTTGAACAGCTCACCGCTATGTCATCAGGAGCATTATTAAAGTGAGGAAGCAGGCTATTTCCGTTACAATCTTCATCAACATTTGCATACCCACAAGACCCATCATTATCTGTAGCAAGAATACTGAAATTACAAGCATAAGTATCGGTGCATCCACCTATTTCAAACATATCACAAATACCGTCTGAATCTATATCTGCTATGCACTCTCCAAAACAATCATAACCGAACGCAGGGTATTCACAAAAGGAGTTGTCCTCAAATGCTGCATCTGGATTATAGTTGCACGCTAAGGGGTCCATACAATCTCCTTGATCACAAACTCCCCATAAAATAATATCTAAGTCGTAATTGACAGCCCCTGATGAAGTCCAACCATTTTGGATATCAAAAAACCAAGTTCCATCGCCATTAAGGCCAGCAGCACCTGCGTACATAGTATATGTATAGAATCCGTTTGCAGTGGTAGTCCAGTTTGGTGGGAAATCAATATCATAACAACTTGAAGGTGGGTTTATGTTGTAACCTTCACCAGCCATACAGTTTCCGTTTGGTGCGGTAATAACTACAATTAAGTCTGCAGGCCACGAAGCTCCAGGACCAGAAAAATTAAGATTAAACTGAACTTGTGTGAGTGTACCACTTAAGACCATGTTTTGACTGGTGCTTTGGCTTGCAGAAAGCCATGAGTCGAAACTAATTGTTGTGTTACATTGACCATACCCAATATAAGGGGTGATAATTATTGCAAATGCAACTACTAAATGCTTAAATATTAATTTCATATTATTGACTCTTACTTAATCTCTAGCCTGCAATTTACAGAAAAAAAGCCGGAACACCTTTTATAGGAATTCCGGCTTAGATATAAGAATATTTATATCAGCAGGTTGTGCCGAAAACAGATAGTAATTCTAATAAATCTGCGACAGATGTAACTCCATCATTATTAATATCTGTTGTGCAACCTGATACACACCCGAATTCTGATAAGATTAATAGCAAGTCCGCAACCGTTACACTGCTATCATTATTTAAATCTCCAAAACAGGCGACTACTGATTCGCAACTTCCATCATCGAAATCTGCAGACGCATCGTAGTTTGGTGCAACTGGATCCATGCAGCCACCAGCACCAACAGTTATAGTTCCTACCATTCCTAGAGAAGCATGCGCACCTACTGAACAATCATATGAATAAACTCCTGGTATATTAAAAGTGTGAGAGCCAATACATACTCCATCAGGATTACCAGATACACTGGGAAATCCAAATACTTCTGGGTTACCAAAAGAGAGGCCTGTTAGAGTATTAATGTCACCATTTGCATTGTGAATACCACCATTGTTTACCCAGAACACAAGAGCACCGACATCTACTGCTAAATCAGCAGGTGTAAATTCGAAACTTGAAGCTGTAACCTCTATTCCATCAAGATTACAAGCGTTATCAAATGCGCAGGACCCATCATCTACAACTGCTTGGGGATCGAAATTTGGATCAGCTGGATCCATACATCCCTCTGTACCAATATCAAGATATAATGAGCCGTATAGTTGAGCTTGACAAAATGGGAAGCCGAATACATCTGTGCATCCTTCAACAGTAATGTCTGCTCGAAAATTACCGGCCATAGTTGGAGTCCCTTCAAGACTCGCACAATATTGATTTCCTCCTAGAAAAGAACATTCTAAACCCGAGTCGCCATTGTTATTGCAATGCACAGCTAAACCTAATTCAGATAATGAATAACTATTAAGTGGGTTATTTATGTCTACCATGACAATACTAACTAACTTAATAGAATCAAGTAATGCATCAGGTGAAAATGGCAGAGTTGGATCAATTTCAAGTACGTACTGAGGAATTAGCAAATGCAATACATCATAATATGGTTCGTTAACAATTCCGGGAGTAAACTGCTCACCAAGAGATGGATTGGGGGAGCTTCCTGATGTTGCAGTCCCGAAATCGAAATCAGAAACACATTGCGATGAAGCTGTTCCTAGTATTAAGATGGCAAAGCATCCGAGTAAAATATTTTTCATTTTTAATAGTTTTAATTTTTTAAGGACAAATGGTTCCAAATACAGATAAAAGTTCCAGTAAATCGGCTACACTAACTAAGTCGTCATCGTTTAAATCAGTCTCACAATTTGATGTGCATCCAAACTCTGCAAGAATTTGTAGCAAATCGTTGATAGTAATTACACCATCATTATTAAAATCACCAAAGCATGTCGAATATACACATGAGTCATCATTGACGTTTGCGTCTGGATTATAGTTTTCTGCTAGAGGGTCAGTACATCCTTCAACTGCGAGTATTTCATCTCCTTCAATAAGGGTGTTGCAATCGTTATCTATTCCTGAGTATGTACCTATGCCTCCAGGAAACATTAATGCCTCAAGGTCATTACAATCTCCACTGTTGAAAGCATATGGTGTTGTGTTTGTTGGGTCACATCCGTTTACAGGTGAGTTAACATCTCCATATCCATCTCCATCAAGGTCTGCCCAAACATCAAGTCCTTCGAAAACTGTAATCACTTCTGTGTCAAAAAATTCGGCACTTACCGTCTCTGTAACGGTTATTATGGCAGTTGTTCCACCGCCATTTATCATAAACTCTCCGGGAGAACTGGCAATGAAATTAGCAGTTCCTAAGAAGTCGTTTTGCGAAACGTCATCTTCATCATAAAAAGAAACGGAATACGCTCCACCATAACTTAGAGGAATACTTAGCCCAGTAAAATTTGGTGTTTCTGTATCTCCCACCCAATCGGATGTGTATGAGACATCCCCGTTTAATACGAAATATGGGTCTGGCGAACCCCAGAATAAATTTTCTTCGACATCTCCATCCCAGCCACCTGCAAGTGATGTTATATTTAATCCTGTCAGTGTAAGCTCTGTTACAGTTGTTGCTAAGGACATTGTATATATACCAGGTGTGTCATAGACTACCGTTGGGTTACTTGAAGTTAGGATGCATCCTCCAGGTGCAGATGTAGGAGAGATAGTAAAGGAGTGAAGCGCTTGAGCACCGAAATTACCACCATCCACTATAGCAGCGAGTATATTTCCATCACCGTCGCTTAGAGTGTAATCACCGATTACGCCTCCGTATTGCATTCCGTCACCATAGCTGTCATTTACACTTAAAGTGAAGTTTCCAGGGCCAACGCAAATAGATTCAGCATATAGAGTTTGGCCTAAGGCATAAGGACCGCCAGACATAACCGTTCCACCATTTTCATCTGTAATAAGCCAAGTAGTTTCGGCAGGATAATCATCAGTTAATATATTGAATGATAAAGAAGTTCCACTTGTTGGTCCTCCAAAATCCCAAGAATAACTAACTCCAGGTCCTGTTATCGAATTTGTGACATCAACTGTCAGAGGAGAACAGCCAGTTGTGGGAGTAGCAGAAAAGCTAGCATTTCCCCCTTCAGCACCCTGAAGAATTGTAAGTGGTAGCGAAAAGCTTTCACTGAGGCTTTGAGTTATTCCAAATACTGAAGCAACGACGTCGACATTAATGTTAACAAAGTATTCTCCTGCAGCAAGGGGAGTGCCACATATTGTAGCACAACCGTAATCTTCTCCATTTGAAGGGTAATACACTCCATTTGGATTACTGGGAGTCAATGTTAACCCGAAAGGGAGACCAGTTATGCTAGAGACTGTAATGCTTTCTAAAGTAGCAGTAAGACCAGATCCAGGGTCAACAACTGACCCAGGCATATGAAAAGTCGCAGTAGCCAAATATTCTACTCCTGTAGTTCCATCAGGCAAAGTAGATGGACAAAGTACAGGAAAGCCGTCAGCTACGCATGTGTAATCAGGTGTGCAAGTTGAGCATTGTGAAAATGCAGAAGCGGAGGCCATCATAATAGCCGCCGCTCCTAACATGTGAATATATTTAAAAGTCATGGTCTCAGTTTATGTGTATTAACAACACACAATATAGTTGAAAATCAACAAACTGTACCAAACATCGATAATAGTAATAAAAGATCTGAAACATTTACATATCCATCACCGTCTACATCTGCCGTACATCCTGACATACAGCCGAATTCAGAGAGGACAAGTAATACGTCTGCAACTGTAATATTACCATCTCCGTTCACGTCACCAGTACATGCGCAAGAAGTGAACTCACAAGATCCGTCGTCTATAGTTGATGTAGAGTCATAGTTACACGCTGTAGAGTCTGTACAACCAGCACAACTAGTGCTTTCACAAGACCCATCGTCGATAGTTGCTGTTGAATCATAGTTACACGCTGCAGAGTCTGTACAACCAGCACAACTATTGTAATCACAAGATCCGTCGTCAATAGTTGCAGTTGAGTCATAGTTACAGGCTGCAGAGTTTGTACAACCAGCGCAACTAGTGCTTTCACAAGATCCATCGTCAATAGTTGCAGTTGAGTCATAGTTACAGGCTGCAGAGTTTGTACAACCAGCGCAACTAGTGCTTTCACAAGATCCATCGTCAACGGTAGCAGTTGGATCGTAGTTGCAAGCTGTATTATCCGTACATCCTGTCGTATTTCCAGCTGTAACACAGAAATTGGTAGTTTCCACAGAGGTGAATTCACCGCCTGAAACTAAAGTGTTTCCTTGTGATGTTATTGTGTAGTTTCCTACTCCATATGAACAGCATATACCATCTCCATAAGTATCATTTATAGTGACGTCATAACAGCCAGATTCGACGCAAGCAGTTTGTGTATATGTAGTAGCGCTACCTGAATAGGGTCCACCTGACATTATTGTTGCACCCGAAGCGTCAGTAACATTCCATGTAGTTTCTCCAGGGTAATTGTCTGTCAGAATAGTAAAAGTGATATCTACTCCATTTCCTATACAAGATCCATCATCAATGGTTGCAGAAGGGTCATAGTTACACGAAGCTGGGTCTGTACATCCAGTGCAAGCACTTCCATCTCCTCCACACTCACCACAAACGTCATCATAAACACAGGTTCCGTTATCGGTTGTTGCTGTTGGATCGTAGTTGCATGCACTAGGATTCATACATCCGGCTCCAGGAACAGAGTTTGTTGGATAACTATCTAGAGTACTTGCTCCAGTATTAAGAGGGTCTAAATATTGAGAAGCACCAAGCCCCCAACTTACATTGAATCGGCCATACCAGTCTGCCTGACCATTATTTACACTACCAGAACAAGCAGCGTATCCCCCATATAGTTGGCCAATAATCCTATGGTTTTGGTCAAATAAAGGTGATCCTGATGATCCAGGCTCAGTAACTCCTAACTCCCATTGGTCGATATACCAAACCTGAGCGCTGCCTGAAGTAGCTTGGTATGGCTGATCATTTTCAAAACATATCTTTTTAACGTCTCCACTTGGGTGGTGAATACCCACAGCACTAGAAGGTTGAATACCAGAATTATCCCAACCAGCGTATTCAACATTGTAGCTTGCAGGAGGTGTGCTGCTTAGTTCTATTAGAGCATAATCGCTACCGCTACTACTAACTAACAAAGATCCGCCTGAAACACTTTGATTTGTTGTACCTGTGCTTCCTGAGCAACTACTGCTTTCATGATTGAAATAATATACCCAACTTGATGGGTTACCTAAACAGTGATTAGCCGTAAGAAAATAAGGCGTTTCATCTTCAGCAGTATTGTTAACTAGAGAACCTGTACACCATGCACTACCACCATTTACGATAAGAGCAACAGATCTTTTTTCTGTTTGCCAATCAGCACCTTCAGGACAATTTACATTAATATTACATGCACCAGAGTTTCCGAAAGGCCCCATTCTATCAGCCATTTCAGCTAACACTGCATCTTGATGATTTAAAAGAGAACGATAGCCGTGAATTACTTGATTTACTTCGATTTCACCCATACCATGTGAAGCAGGGGATTCGTGGTATTCTAGTACCATAGAAGCCCCATCAAGCACACCTAGAGAGAGGCCTTCCCATTCTTTATTGTTTTCTAAAGTAAATGAGCCAAGGAAAGCAAAAAACTAATATTTAAGGCATCTGGGCAATTAAATCCAAGTCTCCAAACGTGCACCCCTTCTTCAAAACTCCATGTGCCGGAATTTTCAAGGTTAAAGGCAACTTCTTGCTCAACACCAAATCTCCAAGGAGCTTCTTTGTATTGATCGGTAACAGCATCTTCAGCAGCAAGAGTTGCGAGGTCTACTCCCGGCATGTTTTTAATCTCAAATTCAGGTTGATATGTAGCGTCTTCCCAGTTAATTGGGGCTCCACCGTGAGATATTTGTGCAAAAATTGCTGTTGAGAATATTGCTCCTACTAGTACAAGGAACAAGTTTTTACAGTTGTACATGGCGATTATGGTTTTGATTCATACGACATTAAGACGCATAAATTTTAGATGAGTTGCGTGGGTGCTAAGTTTAAGTTATCTTGTATGTGCCTTAATGAAATCATTATGTGTAGTAATAATTTAGATACAAAATGGAGAAAGTATGTGATTTACGCTACTTCTTGTATTTCATCATTTTTTTTTATTCAACTATCTGCTAGTGCTCAATTTGTAGATGTATCAGATGGTTTATTATTATTTACTGATCATACAGGAGGATATCTTGGGACAGGTGTTAGTTTTGCTGATTTTAATGGAGATAATATTGATGATCTGACATTTGGTCATTACAATGGTCAAATTAGATTTTATCAAGGAGATGGGGTAGGGTTTCAAGAAGTCTCATTAAACATTGAAAATGAAGGAAGCGAAACTAAGTCTGTAATATGGGCTGACATTGATAATGATGGCGATCAAGACTTTTTGATTACAAACAGGAACGCATCAAATAAAATATGGCTTAATGAAGGAAACACTCAGTTTCTAGATGTGTCATCATCATGTGGAATTTCCACATCTTCCAACTCAAAGAGTTATGGAGCTTCTTTTGGGGATTATGATAACGATGGTTACTTGGATTTGTATATCTGTAATTATCATACTGAAATATTTATTCAGAATGAATTG
>Ga0206679_10003772_pt1 | contig 11491 bp, 6 predicted proteins | sample M110012015metaG_FD_155464 | JGI IMG/M metagenome (GOLD analysis project Ga0206679, IMG submission 155464) | Ammonia-oxidizing marine archaeal communities from Monterey Bay, California, United States - M1 100m 12015 | ecosystem: Environmental > Aquatic > Marine > Intertidal zone | place: USA... | reverse complement strand
ACACCAATACCCAATCGCGCCCGCCGCGGGCGTATAGCGCTGCGGCTTCGGAACTCTCGTTGCCATCGATGGGGTACTCCACGGCGGTCACAGCCCACATACGCCCGTGGTCATCAAAGGCGATGTCCACGATCTTATTGCTCTCCGGTTCACAGGCCACCAACTCGGCGCTGAAACCGGGTGCGAGGGTGAACCCCGCGCGCTCCGCTTGCGCACTTTGGATTTCACCCTTGCCTTGATTCTTTAGGGACTCCTGCTTGTCCCAACGACGCCAGGTCATGGCACCAGAGGTCGCAGGGAGCTTGCTCAAGTGAATGTTCCGTACTTGCACAAGCGCCTTGCCGCCACTATGCACCTGGATCCCGATTTGTCCATCGAGGGGAATGTCCAGTTCGCCTTCGATGTAGTCCAGGGCCGGGACGCCGTTGATCCAGGATCGGATGCGCGGGCCAACGGCCAGAATGCGATAGGTGTTCCACTCGCCGGGCCGAACCGCCGCTTCCACAGCCGTAAGGTCCTTAGAGGTAGACAGCACCCGGTTACGGCGGGACTCGTCATAGAGCTTGCCCCACCATCCATCCCCCGCGTCCACCTGATAGCCCGTCATCTCTGAGCTATCGGAAACCCGGCGGCTGCGAATCTGAATGCCTGAGTTCACAAAACCACCTGCGCCGGTGATGCGGATCTCAAGGTTCAGATCGAAGTTTCCATAGCCCGCGTCCGTGGCTAAAAAAGTGTTGTGGGGAACATTGGTGGTCAGAGAACCACCTGTGATGACTCCGTCTTCCACACGCCACCACTGGCGGTCACCCTCCAGGGTGCCCCAGCCGGAAAGGGTCTCCCCGTCAAAGATGCTGACCCCGGGAGCCTCATCTTGAGCTGACACGGGCAAACAACAACAGACACTGGCAAGCAGGCTTATCTTCAGGAAACTCATACGGAAAAGTCGAAGACAACAATGCGAGCGAGCCGGGGCAGGATCAGTTTTTTCACCACCTCGTGGTCAGGATGAGGCAGGTAAGCATCTCGGGCTTCACTGCTCTCGAAGGTCATCACAAACCCGTGGGTATATCCGTCGTTCAGACCCTCGCCGCTTTCGTAGGGTCCACAAAGGACTTCTTCCAGTCCAGGGATCTTCCCCACCATTCCTTTGAGGGCACCGAAGCATTCGTCGATGTCCTGCTCGGTCACCTGGGGTTGAAACTCAAAGACGCCGAAGTGCTTGACCTGTGCCATGGGGGAATTCATTGGGATGGAGGTGATGTGGAACGCTCCTATCTTAGACAGGCTCGACCCGCAGCGCCCTGCGGAACCTGGTATGAAGGCTCCGACGGGTCGTGTAAGAAGTCAAATGGGAGATCGGATCTCGATGATATTGGGCAAGAAGGGCCTGAGAGGGCTATCCTATTCTGGTCCCCCGCCGGGGCCCACTCCATGACCAGTCAGCAAGCTGAGATCGCCGCCCTTTTTGAGAACGCTGCACGCCTAGCGGCAGAAAGCCTGCAGGAACAATCGGATCCAAACCAACCGGTAGTGAATTGGATCGGGCCGGAAGACTTGACCCAGGCCTTGGAGTTGGAACTACCCGCAGAGGGGCGCGGGCTTGGAAGCGTCTTGGAGATCGCGCGCAAGACCTTGCACTTCAGTGTCCGCACGGGACATCCGCGTTTTGTGAACCAGCTTTTTGGTGGCAGCGATCCGGCAGCCATCGTTGGTGAGTGGATCACGGCCCTGAGCAACACATCCATGTACACCTATGAAGCCGCTCCCGTAGGCACGGTGGTCGAGGTGGCCCTGATCAAGAGGCTGTGTGACCTGGTCGGCTTCCCCGAAGGCGAAGGGGTTTTTGCGCCGGGCGGATCGATCTCTAACCTGATGAGCGTGTTAAGCGCAAGGCAACGGGCCTTCCCCCATGTGAAGCAACACGGCCTGCGGGAAGGCGAACGTCCTGTGATGTTCGCTTCCGCCGAGTCCCACTATTCGATTCCCCGGGCGGGCATTGTCTGCGGCCTGGGCCATGACGCGACCATCTCCGTGCCGGTAGACGAGGTGGGCCGTATGCGCGTGGATGAATTGGAACGACTGATTGAAGAGCAAAAGCGTGCAGGCCGCGCCCCTTTCTACGTGGCCGCTACCGCGGGGACGACCGTCGCGGGTGCATTTGATCCGATTGGTGAGATCGCCGCGGTGGCCCGGCGCCATGGTTTATGGCTGCACATTGATGGTTCCTACGGGGGCAGCGCCTTGCTCTCGAAGAAATACAGCGGCTTGCTGGCTGGCAGCGAATTGGCCGATTCCATGACTTGGAATCCCCACAAGATGATGGGTATTCCCCTCGCCTCTTCGGCCACGCTCATGCGCGAGCCTGGACACCTTGAGGCTGCCTTGGCCATGAACGCGGACTACCTGCTCCATGGGGACTCCGATCCCCAATGGAACTTGGGGGACCGGAGTCTGCAATGTGGTCGACGGGTGGACGCACTCAAGCTCTGGTTTGCTTGGCAAGTGCACGGAGACATCGGCTTCGAACGACGAGTGGATGGACTGTTCGACCAAGCACAGAAATTTCGGCAGCTGCTCGCTGAGCGCCCCGGTTTCCGGTTGATCCGGGACCAAGAGGGCCCCAATGTCTGCTTCCGCTACTTACCCCCCGACCAACGGGATGCCCCGGCGGCAGAATGGCCGCGGCTGGAACAGGAGGCCACGATCAGAATCCGATCCGAACTCGCCCGCGAGGGCTCCTTCCTGATCAACTACGCATCCCTCGACGGCGCGGCGACCTTCCGACTGGTGGCCAGCAACCCAAACACGACGGATTCCGACTTAACTGCACTGCTCGACGCCATCGCATCCAAGGGTTGATGGTCCTCAGCAAACGCTGATTCAGTCAAGGATGCTGTAGACGTTGCATGCTCCTACCAATTCCGAGGCCGCAACTTCCTGGACCTTGCGCAGAACGACAGGATCCGAAGTGTCGGCCAGCACGTAGAACTTCCAAAGGTCTCGATAGGCCTGGGAAAGATCATTCAGGCGCGGCACGCGATCCGCATAGGCGAAAAGGGGCTCCACCAAGCTTGCACCAGGCCAAAGCACATGGATGCGTGCTTCCTTGAGCTGCATACGCTTGGCGGGACAGTAGATGATGACCTGAACCTTTTGGCCGGTCGCGAAGTGCACCAATTCCGAGATACGCCCCTCGGTTTCAATCCGGCGGGCGGCTCCCCCAGAGGAGAAAAAGCGGCTGGTCAGTTCCTCTTGCGCTTTCTCGTTTTCATAACGCGGATAGACGCAGGCCCGTTTGTAGAGCTGCCGGCCACGATAGCGATGGATAAGGTCCGAAACCGTGCGGACAAGGTCGGGGTCCTTGGCTTTGGCACTGGCCGTCAGGAGGATATCGAGAAGGGACTCGTCGGTGCAGTCGTAAAGGTCTTCCTCGCTCAAGACCTCTGCACGCACGCAGAGTTCCACGGCACGGGCGACTAGGGCTCCTGCTGCGACCTTTGCATGGTGGTAGTAGACCCGTTCACTAAAGGTGTAGCGCGAATCCAGCAAGCGCACGATCTCGCTCAAAATGTCTTCGCGCAAGAGGTCACGCTTGGCGAGATCAATGTAGAGGTTGCTCGTGGCGCGATCGACCTTGAAGTAACTGGCCACGCGCTCGTCCACCGCAACCTTGAGGCCGGTGAAGTAAGCATCCCGGGCAAGGTAGTCGAGAATATCCGCCGCAATGGTACCGCCAATTATCTGGGACCAGTATGGCGGGACCTCTTCTCGTCCCGGTGTCCCAGGCTTGGTCAAGACACTCATGACTTGACCGTGCAAATGAAGTTCTCTCAAAACCCGGCCAAGGGCGCGAGACGGGGCGAACATGCGCTCGTAACGATAGGCCGAATCGTGACGCTCGAACAAACCGTCCTGGTCTTCGAGGCTATGCCCATGGGGCACATGGGTCACGTCGTGCAGCAAAGCCGCGACGCGAATCACGCGAGCCTCCTCATCGTTCACCGGCAGGGTTCTAGCCGGGTCCAGTTGGAAAGACAAGTTGACCGAGTCAATCAGCTTCTGGGTCAGGTGAACCGTACCTATCGAGTGCTCAAAGCGCGTGTGCATCGCCCCAGGAAACACCAGGTGCGCCGCGCCCAACTGGCGGACGCCTCGCAAGCGCTGCATCTCGGGCGTATCGAGCAGCCGCAGCTCCTCGTGGGTCAAATAAATGTCACCGTGCACGGGATCGCGCAGGACCGAATATCGCTTGGGGGAGGCCACGGGCGGAGAGGATACCCAGATCGAGGGCCGGGGCGAATCCAGTAGTGCGCTACCAGGTACAAAACCACCCCATTCGCCGCGTGAGGCCAGGGCAAGGGGATTCCAAGCTCAGGCCGAGCCAAATCCAGACCTTGGCGACGTCGCTGCTCCAGGTATTGACGGAAAAGTCGTCGTCAACCAACTCATCACGCCAGGGCAGCTTGAGCCAAGCAAAAAAATAGGCGGGACCCGGAAAATCCGGGACCCGCCTGTTCGCGAAGGGGGCTCAAGGAGCCCAAAACACTGGCTTTCAGCCTCTCTGGATCACGGACAGAAAGTCACGCTCATGCCATCTGAGAAGTTGAAGCCCGCTCCGCCAGCGGCGTTGTCGCGGAACCAGAACTGGAAGTACCAGGTCTCGCCCGCAGCCACTTGACCTGCGGGAACCGGAGGCGCTGTGTTGTCGAAGGCATACGTAACCATACCCGCACTGCCGGAGTTGACCACACCATGCCGAATGAAGAAACCCAGAGTGCTCGTGCCCAGGCACAAGAGCCCGTTGCCAACCAAAACCGTGTCCGTATCGAGAGACTGAATGAACAGGCCATTCTCGCCATTCGGCAGGTCAGAGCAGGTGAGCACTAGGTCGTTGGAGGGAATGGAACTCGTTCCATTCCAACCAATCTTGGCCGTTGTGCCGGTGGAGTTATTCCCCGCAGTGCAGTAGGTGGAAATGCCACAGTCCGCACAGGATTCATCGGTGATCGCAAGATCATCAATGGCTGCTTCCACGATCGAGCCGCTGCCAAGGTCGGATGCCATGAAACGCAACTGGACGTTCGCCGAGGGCGACACAATCGAAGAGACCAGGAAGCTGTGCTGAATCCAACCACCTGAAGCATCAGCCGTGGGACCGACAACTTCGACGGTGCTCCAGGAGCCACCCCCGTTATCGGAAATTTCAACGGTAAATGTATCGGCTCCGGGCGAGCCGCCGGTCGCGTTGTTGTACCAACGGAAGTAGCTAATGGTGGGATCAGTGAGACCAGTCAAGTCATAGCTCGGGGAAACCAAAGTGGTGGTACCTCCATCCACATCATTTTCACCCAGGGAACCGCCATTACTGCCTTGACCTGTGAAGTAGCAGTCGGATCCTGGTGAACTGTGATCGTCCTCCGGTTGGGCGGAGGTGCCAATCGGGTTGCCCCGCTCCCAGACACCGGTGGTGGCATCGTCGCCGGCAATACCAGTCGTCCATCCGGACGCAACCTCGCAGTCATCATCGGACACGGCCACGGGGATTTGCGCAACAGCAGACCAAGTCACCGCAGGAGCCAAGGAGGGCTCGTAGTAAGTGACTCCCCCAGTGTCCTGGGCTCCCACATAGAACTGAACCGTCGAGCCACAGGGGGCCGCGGGGAACGTCGCCGTATAGTTGTTCGTGGAAGTCTGAGCCACCGAAGCGAGGCTAAAGCCTGAACCGGTGCTGATCCAGAACTCGCCCGTACCGGGGGCGGGCACCGATGTGCCCGCAGTTACCCGAAAGTCGATCTCGTCGCCACCTGCGGGGTCGAGGAAGGTCGGGAGTTCGCTAAGAACCTCAATGAGCACGGGACGCAGAGCATCTTCCATGGCCTTCCGAAGGTTCACCCGGCCGTAGCCGTAGTCGTCGTCCAAACCTGCAGCCCCAAGGTCGTCACAGGACGCACGCAGCAGATCCTCGACTTGCTGGGGGGTGAGTGAGGGGTCTGCGCTCCAAATCATGGCGCACATTCCAGCGGTGATCGGGCAGGAAAAGCTCGTGCCACTGACCGACGAGTAGTCGCTGGAGTTGCCCGAGTCGGTGGTCAAGATCCCGGAACCGGGGGCCATCAAATCAACGAAGGGGCCAAAGTTTGAAAAACTCGAGCGCGCATCATTGGAGGAGGTCGCACCCACAACAATCACGTTGTCCTCGCGACTTCCGGTCATGTTCTGACCGCTGTTGCCAGCCGCCCAGATCAGAAGGGAGCCCAATGATCGGATGTAAGCGCCGGTGGAATCCACGCTGCCGGACTGCACGCCGCTGTAGCTCACGCTGGCAACCTTGTCTCCAACTTCGGCAGCGGTGCGCGCAGCAAGGGTCAGGTTAGAAAGAGATGCTCCGCCGCCGGAGTCATCGGTCACTCGCATCATGCGGTGCCCCAGGTTCCAGCCCACGCCAGAAATACCAATCCCGTTGTTACCGTTACCACAGGCTGAGCCCGTGCACATCGTTCCGTGGGGGTTAATCGGGCCGATGTCTCCGCCGGAGTTCTCCCAGGTGTTGGACGGGGCGTGAAAGCCTTCTTCCCGGTGGAGCTGCAAGTCTTCGTGACTGGTCAAAACACCCGTGTCACAGATTGCAACCACGACACTGGGGTCACCCGTCTCCAGATCCCAGCCTGCGCAGGATTCCATGATGTTGGCCTGGTGATGCCACTGGCCGCTGAACTGAGAATCGCTGGGGCAGGCAACCGGATAGCAAATCCAGTCGGGCTCCACATATTCGAAGGCGCCGGTTGCCATCAATGCTCGTGCCGCCTCGTTTTCGCGAGTTCCCGGACCAAGCGTGATCAGGAATTCATCCGTGGCGCGCACATAGGTGTTGACCTCAAAGGCAAGCAAGTGGCTGAGAGCCTCATCGCGCAAGTCCTGAGCTTGGGCTTGGTCGAGACCAAGGACAAGAGCATCGCTGAGTTGCACCGGGCGGGCACATAGCACGCCGGAAAACTCGATGATGCCGGGCTCTTCCACAAAGGGCTGGAACCCATCTTGGTCATTGCCTTGGGCGAAGAGAGAAGGAGTGAGGACCAAGGCCGCTAAGGCCAGGGAGGTGACTTTGAAGTGCATGATAAAGGGGTTAGAGAGTCTGAACAGGGGCCCGTGGGCCCAAACCGACCTGTTGGACCCTCTAGGATGCCGATTAGTTCCCTTTCGTGGTGCACCAATACACATTTCACCCCTGCCGGACACGGAGTGGACCCTTCTGGCTGAGAAGCTGCCCCCGAGCTGTGAGGGGTCAGTCGCCCCCCGCTGCAGAGTAATTCCGGCATGAGCGAGGGCTCCCGTCGAGCCGCATCGCCTCCTAGGGCCCAGGAATGCCACTTATCAACGCCCAAAGGCCCGGTACCATATACCTAGTGAGTTCCCCCAACGATCCCCGCAGTGCCGTTCCCGACCGCCTCGCTTCCGCCGGCGGCCTCAGCGAGGGCGCCGCCCGCGTCCTATCCCGGGACACAGGACTGCACGAGGCTGACATTTACGGAGTCGGCAGTTTCTATCACCTCCTCGCCCGACCCGAGGCCCGGGTGCGCGTGTGCGGAGGACTTTCCTGTCAACTGGCCGGATCGCGCGAAGTCCTGAGTGCTTGCAAGGCCGCGGGCTTGCCCACCGAAGAGATCTCTTGCCTCGCCGCCTGCGACCGCGCCCCGGCAGTGCTGCGCGACCGACGCACCCTGCCCTCGGTGACTGTCGAGGACGCAACCCGAAGCGCCGGCAAGGTCGAAGACTTTTGTTCCACCGATAGTGAGACTGCTTGGCTTGGAACAATCGGACCCGAGACCCAGTCCACGGGTACCCACGCCTTGAATCTCTTGGGGGAACCCGACTGGTCCGCTGAGGCTTTTCAGGCCGCTAACAAGATGGGCCCCGAGGCGCTTTTCGATCTCTTGGAAGAGAGCGGACTCCAGGGGCGCGGTGGAGCCGGCTTCCCCGCGCACATTAAATGGCGCGCGGTGGCGGGTCAAGCGGTACAGAAACGCTACGTCGTGCTGAATGCGGACGAAGGTGAACCCGGTACATTCAAAGACCGGGAGGTACTCATGCGCCGTCCAGATCTCGTGCTTGAGGGCTTGGCCATCGCAGCGGCAGCAACCGGTGCGAGGGAAGTCTACCTCTACTTGCGTGGGGAATTTGAAGTGCCCAGCGGAGTGATAGCCCAGGCGATCGCGAAGCTGGAGGAAACCAACCGGTACCCAGGCATCACCTTTCATATGCACGCGGGCCAAGGGGCCTATATCTGTGGGGAAGAAACTGCCTTGCTGGAAGCTCTTGAAGGCAAACGCGGCATGCCACGTCTCAAGCCACCCTTCCCGGTGGAGGTCGGCCTCTGGGGCAAGCCGACTTTGGTGCACAACGTGGAGACCATCGCCTACATTCCCGGGATCGTCCTTAAGGGCGGGACCTGGTTCAAAAACCTCGGGCGCACGGAGCCTGGAACGAAGCTCTATTGCGTCAGCGGCCACGTTCAAAATCCCGGCACCTATGAACTGCCCCTTGGCATTTCCCTCGACGAGCTCGTTGAGACCGCAGGTGGATATGTGGGCACACTCAAGGCATTTTCCCCTGGCGGCGCGAGCTCGGGCTTTCTGCCCGCCAGCGAGCGCGGTCGGGCCCTGGACTTCAAGGGCCTAGGGTCAATCGGGTCTATGCTTGGCTCAGCCGGAGTGGTGGTCTTGAACGACACGGTCAACATGCGTTGGGCGGCAGAAGAACAACTCCGCTTCTTCGAGGAAGAAAGCTGTGGCCAATGTGCACCTTGCCGCATCGGTACGCACTACCTTCACGCAGCAGTCAAGGGCCAAGAGAAAACCCTGGGCCTGGCCCATGTGGGAGACGTGGCCTGGCAAATGAATGAGGGATCGATCTGTGGCCTAGGCCAAGCGGCCGCCCTGCCCTTGACCAGTGCCCTGAAGTATTTCCCAGAGGACTTTTCATGAGCCCTACAGCGCAAACCCTTTTGGTCGACGGACACGTGGTGGAACTCCGCCCGGGGGACACGATTCTGAACGCGGCAAATCGCGCGGATGTTTCGATCCCGACCCTATGCCATGATCCGAGACTGAAGCCCGTGGGGGCCTGCCGAACCTGCCTGATCGAAGTGGAAGGCGCGCGGCGCCTCCTGCCCGCCTGCGCCACTCCGGCCACGGAAGGCATGAAAGTGAACACCGAGAGCGAGCGCGTGGATCGCCACCGCAAGACCCTCTTGGCCCTTTACCTCACCGACCACGACGGAACCCAAGAACACGGCCAGGGCGGAGCACCCAATCAACTGGTCAGGATGGCGTGCGAAGTGGGCGCCCCCACGGATTGGGGGCAACTGCCATCTAAGCGGCGGGGCAGCGTCAAGGACGACAACCCCTACATCCTCTTCGACCCCGACCAGTGCATCGCCTGCGCCCGCTGCACGAGGTACTGCGATGAGGTGGAGTCCGTGAACGCGATCACCCTTGCAGGTCGTGGCAGCGAGACCACCATTTCCACAGCCGATGGGATATCCCTGCTGGACAGCACATGCGAAATGTGCGGCGGCTGCATCGACACCTGCCCCACCGGAGCCATGACTGAGCGCAAGGCAGCAGAGGTCCAAGCGCCCCCGGAAAGCGACCTCACCAAAGTCCGCAGCACCTGCAACTTCTGTGGGGTGGGCTGCCAACTGGACCTGAACGTGGACCCCGCGGCCAATGATGGGCGTGGGCGCGTGGTCAAGGTCACCAGCCCTCCCGCGGGCACCACCTCCAACGACGGCAACCTTTGCGTCAAGGGCCGCTTTGCCTACGAATTCATCAACCACGAAGACCGCTTGACTACCCCGCTGATTCGAGATGCGGACGGCGTATTACAACCAGCCAGTTGGGAGGCAGCCCTGGCCGCCACCAGCCAAGGACTGGCTGGGGTGGTGGAACGCCATGGCAAGAACTCCCTTGCATTCATCAGCTCATCTCGCTGCACGGTGGAAGAGAACTATCTAGTGCAAAAACTCGCGCGCCAGGGATATGCCACCAACAACGTTCACCAGTGTGCTGCAACATGACACGCCCCCACTGTGGCCGGTCTGGTCGCGACTTTTGGTGCAGGCGCCATGACGAACTCGATTCAAGAAATCCGGGACGCGGACTTCTTGCTGGTAATTGGCAGCAATACCAGTGAAGCCCACCCGATCATTGCGATGGAGATGAAGCGCGCGGTGCACCGGGGCGCGACGCTTGTAGTGGTGGATCCCCGAGCGGTATGGATGACGACGATCTCCAAGCATCACCTCCAAATCAAACCCGGCAGTGATGTGTGGCTCTTGAATGCCATGGCCAATGTGATCATCTCTGAGGGTCTCGTGGCAGATGAATTCGTAACCGAGAATACCGAGAACTTTGAATTGGTCAAAGCAGCAGTCAAGGACTACACCCCCGAGGCGGCCGAGGCCTTCACGGGCATCGCACCCGATCTCCTACGCAAGGTCGCGCGCCAATACGCCAGCACTCCCAAGGCGGGCATCTACTACACCCTTGGAATCACCGAACACAGCCACGGCACGGACAATGTCTACGCCCTCGCGAACTTGGTTCTGATGACTGGGCACCTCGGCCAGCCGTCCAGCGGCATGAACCCCCTGCGCGGCCAAAACAACGTGCAGGGCGCCAATGACGCGGGTGCCACGCCGGTGTTCTATCCGGGCTACCAACTGGTGAATGACCCCAAGGCCCAGAGGCTCTTCGAAGAAGCTTGGAACTGTGAGCTTGATCCTGAGCCAGGTCTCAACCTGAACGAAATGATGCAGACCATGGGCGAGGGCATCAAAGGCATCTTCGTCATGGGCGAGGACATTGTGCTCTCGGAGCCCAACGCTCATCACTTGGAGGCCGCTTTGGCTGGCGTCGAATTCATCGCAATTCAAGAGCCTTTCCCCAACGAAACCATGCGCTTCGCCAACGTGGTTTTCCCCAGCGCAGTCTTCGCTGAAAAAGACGGGGTCTTCACGAACTCCGAGCGACGGGTGCAACTGGTGCGCCAAGCGGTTGCCCCCCCAGGGGAGGCGCGCCAAGACTGGCGTATCCTTAGTGACCTAGCCAAAGCCGTTGGCTTGGACTGGAACTACCAATCACCCGCAGAAATCTACGCCGAGATGGCTGCGCTCACGCCCCAGTTCAAAGGCATCAGCCATGAGCGCCTTGGAGAGATCCAAGCGGACGGCGTGACGGGTATCCAATGGCCTTGCCCTACCAGCGACCACCCGGGCACGGTGTACTTGCACGGCGATGGGATCATGCGCGGCAAGGGTCTCTTTCAAGCGGTCACCTACCGGCCCCCCATGGAAGTTCCGGACAAGGACTACGGCCTGTTCCTTTCCACCGGCCGGACCCTCTACCACTACAACGCCGCCACCCAAACCCGGCGGGAATCGGGGCCCGTGGCCAAGCAACCAGAGGCCTTTGTAGAAATTCACCCCCGT
>Ga0206679_10003770_pt1 | contig 11494 bp, 17 predicted proteins | sample M110012015metaG_FD_155464 | JGI IMG/M metagenome (GOLD analysis project Ga0206679, IMG submission 155464) | Ammonia-oxidizing marine archaeal communities from Monterey Bay, California, United States - M1 100m 12015 | ecosystem: Environmental > Aquatic > Marine > Intertidal zone | place: USA... | reverse complement strand
AGTCAATTTATTATCACAACGAATTAGTGATGTTAAACAGTATAAGAAAAGTAAGAATGAAGTGTATGGTGGTAATATCTTATTTGGAAAGAAACGAATTGATAAGAAGTTAGTTGATAATGATGAAGAATTGGAAGTCCTTAAAACGATCAACGATTTAAGGAATCAAAATATCAGTTATAATAAGATTAGTAAATACTTAAATGATAACAACATATTAAGTAAGGAAAAGTGTCAATGGTATGGAAGTTCTGTAAGAAGTGTATATTTGAATGGTGTATTAAACTAAAAGAGAGAGAATTATGACAAAAATTATAGAAAAAATATTAGAGGGAACAGAGTTCGAAAAAGATATTAAAAAATTAAAAGTAAGTGGTATTACAAATTTAACTGATATATCAAATATTAAGAGAAGTGGACGGATGGGAGAGGTGTTAAAACAATGCATTGATAATGAGGATGATATAATTAAATTAGATGAATTATTTGAGAAAGAAAGAAAAGAATGGGGGAAAAAATTTATGAGGGGTCTTTCCATTTTTGTGCTTATTCCCATATTATTATTGTGTATCTCTCTGATAATAGCATTAAATTAAAACATTATGAGTTTAGATATAAAACGTATTAACTTCTTCGATATGAAAAAGACATTATTCTTATTGTTGTTTATTCCTATATTATCCTACTCACAAATAACGTATGATGATGTTATGAGTATTAATTCTGAAAAAACATTTAAAAGAGTAATGATTGAGAATGGTTTAGAATATGATGACAGTGGAGATTTTGGTAAACATTATATTTTTTATGGATTGAATATAAGAAAGGATAGTGTAGAGGGAAATAAGTCTTCTTTATGGGGTAGTTATAATAAAAGAAATGGAGAATTTAAATTTAAAATTGTTTTATGGAGTGGTTTATTTAGTGATGATGATAATCTTTATGACTTATTAGTAGAAAAGATTAAGAAGAATTGTACGTTTTATGATGTTCTTAATGAAAATGGAGATGATTTTGTTTGTTACAGTTGTCCTCAATCAATGTATAAAGGAAAAATTGGTTTTACAAAAATCGATGGTAGTGGTGTGATAAAAAATATAATTCCAACAAAAGAATAATGTAAAATGAAAGTAAGTTTTTGGGTTGGGTAAATTAAAACCAACTATTATTATTTTCTTCATTTTTTAATAATCTTTCATCTAAGACACTCAAAATCTCTTTAAATAGTGGGGTTGATTTTCTCCAATTACCACTCTTAAAATCAATAATTTCCATTAAAACCGACTTTAATAATTGTGATGTTAAAAATTTAAATTTATCACCATTTTTAGTTTTAATTTTTGGTTCATATTTTGATAATATTTTAATCAATTCCTTTTTCTCTTTTAAGTAAATTGATTTTTGAGTACCTAATTTAATCACACAATAAATATATTCACTACCAACCTTCTTCTTATCATCAATTGATATTGAGAATGAAGGGAGTACATCTTTATTAATTGATTTTAATTCGTTGTGTAATTTAGTTTGAAGGTTACATTTTATTCTTCGTTGATTTTTTAATTCATTTACCTTATCAGTATACTTATTTATCTGTTTTGTTAGTTTATTAACTTCTCTACAAATATTTGTAAACTCAATTTTCTTCTTTTTAAATGTTGGAGATAATTTATTGTAATCTTCATCATCTAAATAATCTAATCTTTTACTAAAATTCTGATTCATTATATACTATTTAATTGGTTAATTTCTGTACCAATATACAATATTGTATTTTAATAGATATAGAATTGTCTTATATTTAAGTGTAACTTAAAAACAATATTGAGTATGAGTAAAACAAATCAATTCTTCAATTTTGAGATAAATGAAAATAATACTGATTGGGTTAATTATAACTCAAATTATATCGGATTGTTTAAAGATTTAAATGAAAACATAATAATTAAGAATATTCAAAAAGTTAAGAGAAATGAATATGAAGATATCTTAAGAAAATCAATTAGAAGTTATTACAAAACATATTATGATTTAGATTTATATGAATACGATACTACAAAATATAATAAGTGGGATAATGTAGATAAGGTGTTATCAATTAGAAATAAGTATCAACCTTTTGATTATGTTTTTTCTGATACAGATATAAGAAATATGATAACATATATTGATTTAATAATTCGACACAATTATTCAATTAATAATAATCAGTTTTGTTATAGTGATAGAACATTAATGAAGTATGAGAATAACTTTAATTTAAACTTTAATGAGTTATTACAAACACTAAATAATAGTGATTATAGAATTATAATGAATGGAGAAAAATCATTAAAATCATATTTAGAACGAAGTAGAAGGTCAGAACGTCAAATTTATTGGATGAAGTATTTAGGTCGGAATTGGAAAAATAAATATGATAGTGGAAAGGTGTTAGGTAAAAGATTAAGATTTAGAAAAATTGTTGGTGTTGGAAGAATAAAATTATTTATTAAGTCATTCTTAATTCTTTATAATAATAGAAGAAAAGAAAGTAATGAAAGTGAAATGTGTAGTGAACGATTTACTTATGGAATACAGATATATAACAACAATACTTTTGATGTTTCTGTTTGGAGTAAAGATTATATAAGATTAAAGTATGTTTATTTATTAAAACCAATTAATGAATATGTAAATTATTTAGGATTAGTTAATAAACTAAAAATTATAAATAGTGATAATAAAACTTCAGATGAAAAATTAAATATATTATATGATAGTAAGGAAGAAATTAAGAATAGTATTAATGAATTAAAACTAAAATTTAACAACGATAAAAAACAGATTGAGGAATTTGGTATTGGGAATTTAGTGTTGAAATATTATACAAATAAAAGATATTTAGTAAATGAAAATCGAATTGGGGAATTGAGTTATAAGTTTAGTGGTTATAATGATAATTACCGATTATTTATATATGAACAGAATGGTATGAAGTTAATAAAAGATAAACCAATATATAATAACATTGAGAAAAGATTAATTTATTCAACTGTATTAAATTATTAGTATGTGAAATGAATTATATAGTATGTGAAAATCTATATTGATTGTAATGCTTATGTTATGATTGATATAGATTTTTTTATTATATAAATTATATAGTAAATGATTATAATTAAGAATAGTAATGTGTAGTAATTAATAGATTATATAAGATATAGTATATGTAACTAATATTAGATATATATAAAACCGATCCATAATGAAAATCCATCGACAACCATTTTGTGGTAAAAATACAATGGTATCGATTTGTAGATAGGATAAGATTTTTTGGGTGTTATCCTCTTTATGAGATAATGTGGTTTCTGTAAGATTGGGTTGTATCTTTATATTGGACCTTTATTAAGTTTTTAATAACAAATAACAAAAGTCCAACATAAAGATACAACCAACCTTTTGGGGAAACACAAAACAAATAAAAGTAGTTTACTTCTCTTTTCCTTTAGTAATATGTATTACTGTGGGGAGTGAAATAATAATAGGTAAACCGAATAACGAACAGATATGAATGAAAGAGTATTAAGTGGGAAATTTAAAAAAGTCTACAATAAAGATGAAGTCAAAAATTGGATACAATTTGGTTTTGATATGAAATATGTAGATAAAACAGATAAGAAAGGAATAATGGATTGGGTAAAATTATTAAATGGTAAAAACATAAATATCTAACAGAAATGGAAAGAACTATATTAAACAAAAAACAACTTTCAAATTATTTGGGAATGAGTATTGGAAAGATAGATAATCTTATAAAAGATGATAAAATCGGATACTATAAGATTGGTAAAAATGTAAGATTCAATATGAATGAGATTAATGAATGGTTATCAAAATTTAGAAATTTTAAATTTCAATAATTTACATTTTAACAACATAAAAATTTCAAATCGATAAAGTGTATGTGAAATTATAAGTACGCCGTTAAATCAATTAAAAATGTATTAAAATTTGATATTATACATTAATATATAGTTAAAAATGGGAACCAATATTGGTTCCCATAATTTTTGTAAAATTTTAAAATTATCTACTTCTTATTACCTTCTTTGATCTGTTTTAGAATTAATTATTCAATTAATTAAAATGTATATTTGAAATAACTTTAAAAACCAAAAATTATGAGTACAGAGGAAGGTGAATTTTGGGCGAACGTTACTATTATTTTGGCTGTGGTTTGGTTTGTTTATGTTTTTTGGATAAAAGATTATTTAAAAAATTTGGAATGGGAAAAAGAAATTGAAAAAAAAAATTTACTAAGAAAGGAGGAGGAGAGAAATAGGATTATTGGAGAAAATCGTCAAAATAAACTTAGGGAAGCAGAATTACAGAAAGAATTTAAGTATGTAAAGGGTCTTAAAGAAAACTTCATTGCGAAATTTGATAAAGATAATAATGGGTTAATTGATATAATTGAAGAAAATAATGAGTTTAATCAATTACTTAAAAAACATCAAAAAATTATTATAACTAAAGGAAAGGAGTTTAATCAAAACTACACCCATCAATTTATTAAAATTGGGAATTATATAGTTGATAAAAGAGCAAACCTCCAACTTATTTTTGATTCTATAAAATCTACTCAATATAAAAATGAGTTTGATAACTATGAGGATATTTTAGAAAAAGAAATTCATTCTTACAACCTTCTACTACTTAATTCGCTATATCTAATAGTTTCACTAATTGAAGATGATCAAATCACTTTTTATAGTATTTATGAGAAATTTGATAAGTTTGGTATTTATGAGTCAAATTGGGAAAAAGAGATGTCTCAAAAACTAACTAATATTGGTGATGGTTTAAAATCTCTAATGTTAGAGATAAGACATATGGGAAATAATATTATAGATTCTATTGGGGATTTATCAGATATAACTGAACAAACAAACAATCAACTTTCACAGCAATTAGATGAGGTAGATTCTACATTAAAAGTTGGAAACTTAATAAATTCAATTAATACTTATCAGAATTACAAAATGAATAAAAGTACAAAATATTTAAATCGATAGAGTATATGATTCGTTATTGGTAATGCGTTAAATCGATTAAAAATATATTTAAATCAACTATTATATATTATTATGTAGTTAAAAAAAGAACACCTAAAAGTGTTCTTTTTTTTTTGTAAAATTTTACAATTATCTACTTCTTATTACCTTCTTTTATCTGTTTTGAGAATGTGTTTTGAAGATTAATTATTGTATCAATTTTTGTGTTAGATTTTATTTCAAAATCTTCAATATATAACTTCAACGAATCATTTATTACTTCATATAATTTATTGTTTGTGAAGTAACTTACCAACTTAATATTTGACAATAATTTGGGGTCAATTAATGTTGTAAATCGTTGTAATTCTACTTTCTGTTCCTTTTCCATCTTATTTGGTTTTAATTAATTATTCTATAAAAATATAATGAGGTATTGAGGAAAACACTTCTTATCTAACTTCTCCCAAAAAAACAATTCTTTTACAATCTCTATACATCATTTTCATTCTACTTTCAACATCAAATCTTCCACTACCTTCTATAATATGATAGAATGTATTACTTCCGTTTGAAACACTAAATTTATACTTTTTCATACTTTTAATTTATATCAATTAGTTAATAATATTGTAAATATAATAAGTAACAGTAGGGGTTACACAACATATAAAATAACGTTTTTTTCTGTATCTATAAATGTTTATGTATTTTAATAGATACAGATTTTTCTTATATTAGAGTATAATTAATAACTCTAAATAACCAATCTATGTTAGTCAAAACAATCAATCGTAACAATCAAATAATTAACCTATTTAATAAACCAATTATGGGTACTGAAAAAGTAAAAATGGGAGATAAAGTATATTATATGATGGTAGATAGATTAACCAAAGTAAGTCGTCATTCAAACAACGATTCAAATGTTTATCATAAGAACTGTATGAACTGTGGTATTCGGAAGTCTGTTAATTATTTTTATACAAACAATGGTAATAATGATGGGTATAATGGTCGATGTAAGAGTTGTTCAGATTCGATTCATTCAAAATACAAAAACCAATAAAAAACATATATGAGAGATAACATTATAGTAGTAAGAAATATAGATGACTATTATCAAAATGTAAATGATAATATTTTGAAGGAATCTGTTGTTGTTTACTGTAGAGTAAGTAGTAAAGGACAGATTGATAATAATTCATTACCGAAACAACAGAGTGATGGAATAAGATATTTTAGTAACTCAAAAATTAAGTATAATACTATTATAGTATTTAGGGAGGAAGGTAAAAGTGGAGATGATTATAATGTAGAAAGTATAGTTGAAAGGGAATTATTACAAATAGTATTATCCAAAATTGATAAAGGTTATATCAAACATTTTTGGATAATGGATGAAAGTAGGTTGAGTAGAAATTTGGAAGTATCATATATAATTCAAAATAGATTAATTGAGAATGATGTTAATTTTTATATCGGACACTCAAAAAAAGATATTAATGATTTAAGTCAGACAATGGTCTTTAAAGTAATTAGTTTATTTAATGAATTTGAAAACTTACAAAAATTTCAAAAATGTCTTTGGGGTAAGATAGAAAGTGTAAAAAAAGGTAAACATTTTGGGGGGAAATATCCGTTTGGTTTTAAGAAAGGAAAAGATGGTAGATATGATATTAATAAAGAACAGAAAAAATATGTCTTAGATATATTTAATATGTTCAGTAATGGAAAAAGTTTAAATGATATTATTATATACTTAAATGAACAAAATGTAAAACCACCTAAGAGTAATTGTACCGTATGGAATGATGGAACATTGAGAAATATGTTGAGAAGTCAGTTATATATTGGAAAACAGAAATGGGAAATACGGACATTGAAAGGTAAATCAAAAGAATATTGTAGATCAAAAAATAAACTAATAGTAATTGAACAAACATTACCTAAAATAGTTAGTGATGACTTATATTATAATGTACAGAAGAAATTAGAAACACAACAATCTAAAATCCAATCTAAGATAAAAGTAAAATATAACTACTTATTAAACCACTTAATGTATTGTGGTAACTGTGGGAATAAATTAAAAGTAAGAAATAACCCAAAACAGAACATAAAATTATATTGGTGTAATTATGTAGAGAAAAGTTTTAGAGATTACAATAATGAATTAATTGAGTGTGGTAGAGAGTATAATAAATCAATTAATGTAGATGTTACCGACACATTAGTTTGGAATGAATTACTACTCACATTTAAGAATAGTTATATAATTAAAGAAGAATTTAAGAAGAAGTATTTATCTAAAATATATGATGAAAGAAAACGACCAAAAACACAAATTGAGAAATATAATCAACTAATTAAAACCCACCAATCACAAATAAGAAAACTAAAAAATAGTAGGATAGAATTATTTGAACGGAAAATTGAATTAGAAATGACTGATTCAACATATATAAGGTTAGAACGTAATCTTAATACTAAGATTAATAAATTGAATGAAAAGATTAGTGATACTACAATTGAAATACAGAATATAAACAAATCAATTCAATGGTATGATTGGTTTGAAGATTTTGAAACACACTATAACACAATAAAAAACTATAAAACTATAGATGAACGAAAATCATTTATAAATAAGTTTGTAGAGAAGATTGATGTTAATTACGACCATATATCAAAAACTCACACACTTAATATATACTTCAAAATTGGTATAGTAAAAGATAAAAGAGAAAGATTGGAAAAGTATGTGTTTGATATTAAAAGTGGTAAAAAATTATCTACCATTTCTACCATTAATTCCAATAAAATAAGTAGAATCATTAATAAGGAAAAAAAACAAAATACTTCATTACAAACTTACTCAACCGTTACCGACTTATTTCAAAACACCAGTTTGTACACTAAAAATTCTAACGTAAATAGTGTCAAACAAATCAATGTAAGTTTCGACTTAATCATTACCTCTTCAAAGTTAACTAAAACTTCACACTATAATTCTTACCAACAAAAACTATATAGGTTAATTAAGTTTTTGAAGGAGGAAAGGAATATAGGATATAGGAGAATTAGTAATATTTTATTTGAAAAAGGTTTTAGAAGTATTAGAACCAATAGTGTTTTAGAAAACAACTATATCTACTCAATTTACAAGAAAGGTAAGATTAGAGAAGATAGAATTAATAGAAGTTTTGAAACCAAAATTAACAACACCCACTATTCTATTTCTAATTTATAATATCTCCTACCAAAAATTATTTCAAAAAAACTGATCGTTTTTATTTTTTGAGACTATTTATTAATACACCCCAATAATTATTTAAATATTATTTTAAATATTATTATATAAAATTATATATAATTAAATTATAAATGTTTGAATATTAAGGTGTTAAAAAAATAAATTATTAATTAAAATTAAATGAAAATGAGTAAAAATGAATTAAAAAAATTAATGGAATTGAGAAATGAAATTATGTTATGTGGAGAAATTTATAATGATTGTAATTGGGAAAATTATGATTTATATAATGAGTTAGTTAAAAAGTATAATAGTAAAAAATAAGATGATGTGTAGTAATAGTAAATTTAGTTTTAGAAGTAAGAATAGTAAATTAAGTGAGTATCAAAGTATAAGTAGATTGTTTGATGAAAGAGAAGGAATTTTTAGAAGTGAAGATTGGTATTTAAATAATATAGAAAAGGATAGTGATTGGGAAGGTTATATAAGTGGAAAATGGATGAAAAAAGAATATAAAAAAGTGTGTTAAAGATGAGAAGTATAAATTATGAAATGGAGAATTTTATTAGAGATTATAGTATTAAGAATTATAATGATGATTATAAATTAAAAGTTGATTTGAGTTATAAGTATGATGTTAGAAATGATAAAGTTTGGAGAAAATGGATTGGAAGATTAAAAAAGTATTTAAACAACCACAATATATTTTTAGATGGTTTTGTTGTTAGTGAATATGATGTTAACATGAAAAGTTTACACAATCATCTATTAATTTACAGTGATGTTGATTATTATAAAGTTGAAAGTAAAATATTTAATTATTGGAAAAATATTGGAAGTTTAAGAATAGAAAAATATAATAGAGATTTAAATTACAGTTCATATATAGTTAAACACTTAAACAAGTCAAACAATAATAATTGGGAATTTTTGAGTTTATTATAATAAGTTGATTTGAAGTAATTAATAAGAAACCACACTAATATTTAGTGTGGTTTTTTTGTTAGATTTGTGTGAATTAACCTCTTAACCATTATGACTTTTTTAAACTTATATTATAACGGTATTTTATCTTTAGTTATCTTTATTGGACTTTTTCTAATACTGACTTGGACTGGTCATATTTCGGGTGTTTTATCAAGAAAAAAAGGATACAATAGAAACGTTGGTTTTATTTTAGGTTTTTTCTTTTCATTTATCGGTTTAATTCTGATTTATTTAATCCCAAAAAAAAATAATTTCAAATTCAAAAACTCATTACCAAAAAGAATCCTATTTGGGTTTATGAGATTTACTATAGTTTCCTTTCTACTATTTTTTTTAAGTCTCTGGGATATAACTCATAATACTACAATTCTTTCCGAATGGTTGGGAGGTTTTATTCCTATTTATATAATTCTTCTTGGTGGTTTGTTAACCATAAGAGGTATTGATGATCTATCGTAAAGTAGATAATAAATTCGGTTTTTAAACATCCCGAATTGTATTATAATTTTGTGATTAGATACGTCTAATTACTTTTACCTCACATCGTATATCGGTGTGAGGTTTTTTTGTGTCAAATATTCACAATATCACAATGAATATGATAGTTAGACAACGATGTTGGTTGTGGTATCAATTAGTTTAATTTTTTTACTTTAGTATGAGTTAAATAAAGGGTTTAAATCAAATTAAGACAATGATATTTCTTATTCTAATATTCTTATTTATTTTGATAATTCTTAGAGTCAGGAAAGGTTCTAACAAAAACATCCAATCCAATCAAGGTGATATTTATGAGGATGAATTTTATTTCATTTTCCCAAATGGGGAAAAAACTGAAAAAACTCTCAAAATAAAACTGGAATATAATTTAGATGAAAACTTAATTAATCAAGAATTTAAGATCTCCCCAAATTTTAGTTGTAAAAATCAAATAATTTTAAAAAATAAATCATATTCATTCAAAACAATAAATAAAGAGATTTTTAATTACATATCACCACTAATAATTAAGAGTCCTATAGGACAATTAAATATTCATCGTAATAATAATAAGTTGATTGGAAAGGTACTTGAGTTTTCTGAGGGAGTATTAAAGATTAAAATGAAAATAGTGAAATGACAAAATCCAAATTCTTATTATTTAAAACACTAAGATTAATATTAATAACACTAATAATAGTTGGGTGTTTAATAATTCCTATTTTATTATTAGGTGTAGGAGGTAATTTATTAGGGATTAAATATTTTACCTTAATACCCATTATTATTTTAATTCTTTTGGGTTTTAGTAAAATCTTTAATTACACTCACGATAAGATATATCTACAACAAAGTCGTTCTGGTATACGTATTCCTAAGTTTCTATTTTTAAATTCTGAATTTAAAACAACCTTATTACGATATAAAATTGGGGATATTTTTAATATTAAACGAATTGAGGGAATAACTTATTTAATTAAAGATGATTTAAAGATTAAAATTAAAAATAAGGATATAGATCGTTTTTTTATGGAGTCAAATGATCATTATCTAAGAATTGATGGAAAATTAAATGAAAGTATTAATCATATTGTATTTAAACTTTGTTTAGTTGGAGTAAAGTCCCCTGAAATAAGAAAAGAGTCTTACAACTTTACATCTTTAAAAAGTCTTAGAAGAGTTTATAGACCATCATATAATGAGAAAATTCTTTTGGAGTTTTTTTTAAATGAAAGACCAAAAGAAAACCAAACATATAAATTATGTTTCTCGGAAAATTTTAGGGATAAAAACAATAAGATTAATAATAATTACCTTGATGAATTATCTGATTTAATAATGGAGTATAAAAGAAATGGTCGAGATGGTATTTTGAATAACCCAATAGATGATATTTTTTGGTTAGAAATAAAATCAAATAATCATCCCAAAAAACAGACATCATTACTAAATTTAACACATGGAGATGATTTAGACAAAATAATAAGATCTTATTTATCTGGGTGTAAATTTAATATTGAATTTGTTGAAAAATCAAAAAAATCATACGAAAAAATTATCGAAGAATCTGGATTACAAAAAAAAGATGTTTTAAGTGGTTATCATTTTTCACTATCATTTATTGACACAACAACCCCAACCTAATAAGTTGGGGTTTTTTGTTGTTATGTGGTTTGATATAAAGTGAATTGTAGTTTTAATGAAACCATTAAAACAACGAACAAAATGAAAA
>Ga0206679_10003759_pt1 | contig 11510 bp, 7 predicted proteins | sample M110012015metaG_FD_155464 | JGI IMG/M metagenome (GOLD analysis project Ga0206679, IMG submission 155464) | Ammonia-oxidizing marine archaeal communities from Monterey Bay, California, United States - M1 100m 12015 | ecosystem: Environmental > Aquatic > Marine > Intertidal zone | place: USA... | reverse complement strand
GACAGACGACTATACTCTCAAGGCCGCGAGCAGTGCGACGAACATAACCGGCGCCAGCAACACGAATACGATTGATGGGGTGACCTTCGATACCAAAGTAGCGGGCATGACCAACTCTATTTCGCTGACGGGTCTTACAACCAGCATCGAGATGGAGGAATCGACAAATTACATAAAACTTCACGGCCCAGGGTATCAATTTGAGGGCGGTGAGTGGGTAAGCTCTAAATCGAAGCCCCTCTCAGCAGTTATCATAGGTTTCTTGGACATCAAGGTATGAGAATTACCAAACCCCTGAGCCTTGGCCTAATGCATCGCACCTACACCCATAGGGCAATCCACAGGTTCGTCATCAAGCCGTTGGTCTTCTTTGATCTGATTCCGCCTGGTTCCCTGGTCTCGGAACAAGCGGGTTGGCAACGGTTAGCAGTCGGGATGCCCGAGAATCAGGCCCTCGACGAGGCCATGCCGAAAGCCAGTCCAGAGGTGGTCTTGGTTGGCCGCGCGCATAGTCAGGCGCCAGTCAAGGAACTAGAAGCTGCGCTTCGGGTCGGCGGTCTGGAGAAGCGCTTGCGGGTCAATGGTGACAGGATTTGGCAGAAACGATGGTACGGGTACCGGGCTACCTCCCCCGCAACCTTTAGTTCGATACCTGTTAGCTGGGATAGAGCTTTTGGTAGTAAGGAAATAGAAGAAAACCCGTTGGGTCAGGGCGCGCTCGGTGAGGGACCATCTGGGGAAACGATCGTTGGACTGCCCAACATCGAGTACCCTGGTGAGCATATGACGCGCGTAAAGCAACAGATTCGGCCAGCTGGTTTTGGACCGATTCACCCCACCTGGGAACAGAGGAAGCAGTACCTAGGCGAATTTGATCAGGCCTACATCGATAAGACTTTTCCAGATATGCCCGACGATTTGGACTTCCGTCGTTTTAACGTCGCGCCCCAAGACCAGCAGATTAGTGCACTAAAAGGCGATGAGGCTTTCCGGCTTGATCATTTGCATGCAGAGTTCGAAGCCCTTGAAGGTTGGCTGCCGGGTGTAAAGCCAAGGGCCTTCACTGAACAGGAGGGTGAATTTAAAGAAACTGAATTAGAGCTCGAGACGATTTGGCTGTTGCCTGAAGTCAATTTGGGCGTACTCATTTTTTGTGGTGAGCAAGAGGTTCCTGGCCGTCACGCGCCGCTGATTATCGACAACCTTCTCCTTGCCTACGAGCATCTTCAGGATGCCCCTCGTTCAGTCCAATATTACGAGGACGCTTTAGCGGCGCGGGTCAATCCAGAGACGGCGCCACATCACGTGTTTGATGACGCGCAGCTGTCGCCGGCCAAGACAGATGAGGAGCGTTTGGCGCTCGGGGTTGAGCATCAGCAGGAGGTCGACCGCCGCAACACTATTCAAGATGCTCGATGGCAAGCGACCAAACAACGATATGAAAAGGAGACCGGTGCAAAGGTCTCAGATGAGCTAGCTCCAAAGCCGGTGGATCCCGATACGGTTATAGCGCCGGCCGCGCTGGCGAGAGGAGATTTTTCAGCGAGCTCTATGATGATGTCCGCGGATGCCTCGATTAAGGAAGCCGAAGCAATCTCTGAGCGCGAGCGAGCTGAGGCCGCAAGCAGCGCGTCTTCGGTCCCACCGATGACTGATGCCGAGATTATAACACTGGCTCTTCGCCGAACCCGTGCAGAGTATCTAGCCGATTATGAATCGGTGGCGTCTGCGGGGTCGGGTGATGATGCCCTCGACGCAGAAGGGATCAATAAGTTGGAGTTGAAGGGCCTTGCGACCGCGGTTCAGCCTCAATCTCTGAGCTTGCTGAAGTGGGTGGTTGCTGAAAAGGATCTGAGAGGGGCTGTCGCTCAAATCATGGATCGCGGTGAGTCTATGGCATTCAGAGATTTTACTGGCGCCGACCTCTCTGGGTTTGATTTTTCGAATGTAAACCTCGAGGGAAGCCTCTTTGAGTGTACGAACCTTAAGGGTACTCAGTTCCAAAGTGCTAACCTTGCAGGTGCATCTTTTCTGGCGGCAAACATTGAGGCCGCAGACTTTTCTAATGCCAACCTTAAGGGCGCTAACCTCAGCCGTGCTTATGGGAAGGGTACCTGCTTTATCGGTGCTGATTTGTCGGATTCTGTCCTGATGCAGGGATCAAATCTTATTGAAGCAGATTTTTATCAGGCCGTGCTTAAAGGCCTGGTCTGCTTAAAGAGTAAATTGCAGGCCTGCAGTTTTGATCAAGTTTCAATGCTGCAGGCGGTCTTTAGCGATACGAGCCTTATCGGGAGTACATTCTTTGAGACTACGATCTCAATGTCACAGTTTTTGGCTTGTGATCTCAGCCTGACTGAATGGCATAAAGTCAGCTTAGAGCGAAGCATAATTATAAATAGCTCGATGCAGTTCGCTGGGATCTATGAAGGGCAGTTTGCTCGGTGTCAGATCGCTGGGGAGTCTTGGGTGACGGGGTCTATTTTTGTCGAGTCAGAGTTTACTGACTGTGGCTTGAGGTCGTTGCGGGGAAGCGCCGCATCCTTTGAAGGCTCTCGACTGATACGTTGCGACCTTGGCATGTCTAGCCTTTTTGGGGCGAGCTTTAAAGGGAGCTGCCTATCGGAATGTCTGGCCAACGAGAGCGATTTTCGGATGAGTGATTTCCAAGAGGCGCTCATAAGCAGTACGAATTTGAGCGGCTCTTTGTTAGACGATTGTAATCTTACGGGGACGGACTTTTTTGAGTCGGACATTCTTTTGACTAGGTTTGAGAATTCCAATATTGATGATGCAGAGAACGTGATGCCGTTAAAGCAAGAGAGGTTAGACGATGAACGTCGCAGAGCTGCTTGAGCACCTAAAATTTGAAGAGGTCGTTGCCGATACAGCCATCGAAGGTGATCTTGCCGGGGTTTCGCTCGCGGGTATTACCTTTAACAAGGTGAACTTTGAGGCTGCGGCGATAGGCGATTGTGACCTCAAGAAGGCTCTGTTTTCAGCGTGCGTGTTAAATAATAGCGATTTTACCTCGGCTGAGCTCGACCGGGTGACCTTTAGCGGTTGCCAGTTGGTCGGTTGCAATTTTTCTGGTCGGTCGCTTAATAACTGCGTCTTCTCAAGCAGTAACTTTGAGCGGGCAAATTTTTCGAGGAGTAATCTAAAGCAGTGCATGGTCGGTGATTGTAATTTTACTGGATGTAGTTTTGAGTCCTCTGAATTGTTTGAAAGCTCGATTATGAATTCTGTTGCTGATCAAGCCAATTTCGCCGGGATTAACTGGGTGAACTTTTCAATGTGTAATGTTGATTTGAGATCTTGCGATTGGTCCCCCGTAAGGCTGGATCGGGCCGTGATGGTTGGTTGTGATTTCAGCGGGCAGGTGCTTCGAGATTCTGAGTGGGTTCAGTGCTCGCTAAATGATAGCAAGTTCCTCAAGACCGATTTTACCGACGCGAATTTATTCCATTGCCTTTTTGTCGGCTGTGATATTCAGGATAGTCAGTTCAAGAGGGTTGAGATAGAAGGTGGTATTTTTACCAGTGCAAAGTTGTTGCGGTGTGACTTCTCCAGCGCAATGCTAAGGGCAACCAATTTTGATGCTTTAAGCGCTGAGTCCGTTGACTTCTCGGGTTCTGATTTAGATCAGTCGAGGTTCGTTGGGGCTGACCTGCGGGTAGTCAATTTTTCGGGCGCGGGACTGGCGAGAGCTGATTTTTCGAATGCGAGCCTTCTCGAATCTTCTTTTTACGGTGCTCAGTTACTAAATGCTAATTGGCACAATGTGGTTGGTAATTCAGATCTTTCACCCGCGCAGGAGAAGGTCGTGATAGCGACGGATGAGACTCGGCTTTCAGTTGAACGGCGCACGGGGAAGGCGGCCTGACATGCAAGGGCCAGTTAATAGAACTAGAGTTATGGACATTCAAGGAGTGAAAGTACAATGAATATGCATGTTGAGGCAGAGCGATTTAGAAATACTCTAGAATCATCAGGGGATTTTCTGGAGCCGCCAGAGATTTGTGTGAGTATTATTCAGAACCGATGGGGTGAAGAAGAGCGTTGGTTGTTAGATAGTGGAGAAGTCACTGGGAGAGCCTTTAGTTGCCTTGTCTGCCCTGAGCCAGGAGATAAAGTTGTTGTACTTAGGAGTGGCGGCAGGCCAAGCATCCTCTCTATTTTAGCACGCCCCCAACCGGGGTCAGTCGCGATTTCTTTGGGTAAGCACACCGACTTGGATATACGTGTCGGAAAGTTCTCACTGCTTGCAGAAGATACTGCCGCTATCAAAAGTATGAATTCGGTCAGTATCTCCGCACCACTGGGCCGGATTCAGTTAATGGCCTGTGACCTTTTTCAGACGGTCACGGGCACTTTGGTGAGCCTGGCAAAGTCTATGGTGAATAAGACCGTAGACTATCAAATGAAAGCAGAAGGCACCGTTGTGTCAACTGCGGGTGCGCAGGTTATAACGGCAGAGCGTGATCTTAGATTGGATGCCGAAAGAATTAACATGGGGTGATGAGTAATGTTTCTTAAAACGTATATGTGCTCCATGAGCATCGGCTTTACCGACTGGTGTAAGGTGACGATTCCTATACCCGTGCCGCCAGGTTTTGTAATCGTACCACTGCCCTTTTTGAATATTGCACTTTCCTGTATGGCCATTCCGAACATTTTTAATATATTTGTTTCTGGATTGCCGAGCCATAACCTGTTGACCATTACGCCGATTTCAATGGGAAATGAGGTCTCCGCACCGCTGGGTGGCGTTGTATCTCAGCAGTTCTGTGGAGCACAGCGTAACCTAACGTCCAGCCTCAAGGTCTTCTATGGCGGTGCCCCGGTTACCCGAATGCTTGATGTTTCCGGACAAAATGGCTTTATACCTAACTGGCCGCTGGGTATGAACGTCACCCCGTCACAGTTCAAAGTCATGGTGCTTACCTAATGAAAGCAGTTTACGCCTTATTAATCATGCTGTTCGCCCTGCAGGGGTGTGTGCTGGTCGATCTTTCTAAGTCCGCCGTCGATAGCTCTAAGGTCCTGGTTGGATTAGGGCCCAATGAGGTTGAAGTTGTAGGGATCATGGCGATGCTTGGTGATTCACGTCACGCTACTGTGATTGAGATTGCCTTTGCTTATGGTGATGCGGCAATGGCTGTTGTTGTATCGAGTGATGCGTCTTTGTGGTTTAACGAGCGTCAGGGATTTTGCCAAAGCTATGCCAATCAATTGGATGTGATCCGAGTCGAGTTACCCATGGGCTACAGCGCTCTACTCTCGGAGTTGCCCGACGGGCACAAGGGGGCCCAAGCTATTTTTGTTTTTGTCGAGGCAATGGGCAAGGCGGATCTAACCGAGTTCAAGACGCCATGGATCATCTTGTCTGATTCCGCTTTATCTGTTCTTGAGGCGCCCCCCGGCGCGGATTCAAGTCAGAAGCCAGTGGTCGCGAGTACGGGAGTAATAAAGTTATGCTGAGTTTGCCAAAGTTGTCTAACAGGGTGCACTGGAGTGAAGGCATGTTGATGTCACCACAGCATTTCCAGCAGGCCGATGTCTTTTGTGAGCGGTTGATGGCCCATCAGCTTCAAAGATTGTCTCGGTTTTATTGGGGAGTGATCGACGTGCAGATGGATGAGCTCGAGTTTGCCTCGAATGTCATCAGTTTGACGTCTCTCCACTGTGTTTTCCCTGACGGCACTGTTGTTCAGTTTAATGGGGTTGAATCCGCTGACGAGTCTCTTGTATCTGGGCTAGAAAAAGTTTCTCTTTCGCTCGATGAATTGGACCTTAAGGCCGGAGAGACCTTTACTGTTTCTTTGGCGATCGCACGGCACAGCATTGGGTGTGCGAGTGATGATGATAGCGACCTAAAGCGTTACCACAGTGTCAACGAAGGTCAGATGGCAGACATCGGCGAGGTCAATAGTCTGGTGGATGTTGTGAGATTACATCCGGTTGTCCGGTTAGTCTTGGAACATAAGAGTTCGCCCAATCATTCGGCATTTCCTGTGTTCAAACTAGAAAAATTACTAGATGAAACCTATAGATTACATGAATTTACGCCACCTTTATTAAGTTCTGTAAGCGGTTATTCTGCAAAGGATAAAGGACTGTGGGAGCGCCTGAGCCGAGTGCTTGCAAAAGCGCGTTTAAAGGCGGTAGAACTGCGCTCTCTGCTTTCTGATCGTCGATCTGAAGAAGTAATGTTAGCGCGCCAACGTCAGCGAATCATCGGCCTGACAGGGAGGTTACTTGGGCTTGAGGCCCGTCTGGAGGCGGAATCTCATCCTTTTGATACCTATTGCAGTCTGGTGGATTATGTCTCAGATCTCTCCAGCATAAGAGAAGACCCGGTCCCACCTAATTTTCGCAAGTATAATCACAACGACCTGGACGGGACCTTTGGTCCGGTTTTAGATTTCGTAGAGGAAACGATCGAGAGCATCCGTTTAGACTACTCGATCATCCAGTTTAGTATTGATGACGAACAGAACTTTATTGGCGAACTGTCTCAACGGCAGTCTGGTGACGCCCTTTTGCTTTCGTTCCAGGTCCCTCCTGGTGTCTCGAAAGATGAGGCTGCTCTCTGGGTTGAGGGAGCCTATATCTGTAATCAAGACGACTATGATCAACTCACGATTAACCGTGATTTAGGTTTGGAAAGGACGAGGGTTCAAGGTTATACGAGCTTGAACCTCATCGAAGGCGCAGGAGAAATCCTTTACCAAGTCAATTTTACCAGTGGTGAGCCAGTGACGATTTTGATTTCAGGCTCTGATTTGGCAATGGAGCTGTCTAAACCCAGTATGGTCCTTTGCTTTACAGGTCGGGCAGATTGATATGAATGTAATGGGCACGAATCTGGTTTCAGAATTTGAGTGGCTACTCTCACAATGGGTTGTTGCGCTGGATGAACTCTCTGTAGAGCTCGTTGATTCTGAAAATGAAAAGATTGAAAGCGCATTGAGTCGTTTACAGGCTAAAGTCGTAAGACTGCTAAGGGGTGATGGTCGAACAACAGAATATCTCGAGCCTCAAGACGCGGATTTGTTCCGAATGCATTATGCCTTTATAGCTTACTGCGACGACTATTTACTCCACAGGTATAGCTGGTCTGAAGCCCAGCCAGAAAAACAGCGCGAATATCGTCGTTTGTGGTTGAAGTTCCTATGCGAGCAAAAACTATTCGGCACCCGTGCAGCCGGCGCTAAGCTTCCAAAGGTTATGAGAGCGCTCGTTACAAAGGGTGCTCACAAAGACAAAGACTTAGAGATGGCAGTTGTTTATCTTCGTGTTATATGGCTTGGGTTTGGTTCAGGATCAGGCGAACACCAGGCCGCGCAGTCAAAACTCCGTGTTGCGCTGTCTGAGATCATAGAGAGGTTTCGCTCAGACTCAGAAGCGCCTACCAACATCCAGCCTCTGGGCTGGATGCCGCCACCGGGCTTGGTCGCAAAACGATTGGCGCCGATAGGGCGCTGGAAAAAGATCCTTCTATACCTGGGGCTCGGTTACATCCTGACAACCTGCCTGATATGGCTGCTCTTAAGCTCTTGGGTTGCAAACATCTTGAGCGCATTAGGCTAATGCAACCATGAACTTTACCAAGATATGGAAAAGTATAACCAAAGCGATGGACGCAATAGGAGGCGGCTGGGTCGCAATCCTGATTGGCGTATTGCTTCTCGCGCTGATTCTCTATTTGGTCTTTAGAAGCGGTAAACAGCTCAAGCTGCGGATACCTTTCCTGCCCGCTCCTTTTAATATGATTAAAATCGGTCGGGATCCGAAGAAGGCTCGCGACGATGCCAGCGCTGCTGGCGCTGGTGAGAAGGAGCCTGAAAAACCGATTGTCGGCTCGATGTTTGAAGGCATCGATCTGCTGAGTGGAAGTGTTAGTAAACGTTACGACATTCCCGTTTATCTATTAGTCAGTCAGTACGAATCTGCGTTTGATCTTGTTTCCGATGCCGGTGATGATGTTCTGCAGCGGCTCAGTCTTAAAGATCACAAAGGCGATGAATCAGGAAGCTGTGTAGTGCTCAGGCGAGGTTGCTTGATCCATCATGATGCGCCTGAATTAATCATTGCTGAACTGATCCACAGTCGTCCTGAGCGGCCTTTGGACGGTGTGGTCTTTGCAATACCCGTAGAAGACCTGCTGAACCCAAATCGAGCCGAACGGCAGAAGAAGCTCGATTGGTTGTTCCAACAATTTTGGGCGATACAAAAAGATATCGAATTCTCCTTACCGGTTTATTTGATGATTTCCGGGTTGGATCATCTAGATGGGTTTGAGGAATTTTGGGCGCTTCCGGAGGTTAGATCTCTCCATGATGAGGTCTGGGGTTGGTCTAATCCTTATAATGTCAATACCCCCTTCAATCCAATCTGGGTTCAGGAAGCCTTTGATCATACTTTAGATAATTTAATGGTTCGTTTCTCGGAGGTAGTGGCCAGAGAAAGAGGGTCGGATTCAGAGGCGGCGTTGGTATTTGTACAATCTTTTCGACAGCTCTTCGCACCTACTAAGGCATTCGCTGAGGGTATTTTTGACTCTAGTTCATTGCAACATCCTAGCCTGTTTCGAGGCGTCTACTTTTCGGGAGTAGTTCGCAGTGGTAGCCGAAGTAGGCATGGCTTCTTGAAGGATCTTTTTAAGAGGAAGATTTTCCCGGAGTCTGGCCTCGCGATACCACGCTATGAACGATTACTCTCAGCGGACAAATACCTTCGGAATCTCCAGATCTTTTCGTTTGTTGCCCTTGCGACCCTGGCTATGTGGTCAGGCCTCAATATGTCCTCCATCTATGAACAGAAAAACGAGCTTTCCACTGCAGTAGAAAGCGTGAGAGACCTGTGGCGCGAAAAAGAAGGATACGAGGTAATTCGACCTTTATTTAGCATCATGGCCGATATGGACGCCTCGGCGGAGTACTGCTGTGGACCTCTGCCATTATCGGAAGTGCTCTCAATCAATGCTCAAGTAGAAGACTTTTTTAAAGAAGAAATGTTTAGCAAGCGGATCTTCCCCGCGATGGAATGCCGAAGCCGCCAGAGGCTCGAAGACCTAACGAGAGACGCTCGTTTTACGGTTGCTGGAGGATTAAGAGACGGTGGTTATTCTAGATGGTTAGACCAGGTCGTCGATGAGACCCGAACGCATGAGCAACTTAGGCGACTTATGGAGAACGTTTTAGAGACGCGCTCAGAGAAATCTATTATCGAAGAGTTCTCTGAGGTTAGTTTTTTCTTGTATGACGAAGAGTTGCCTGCTGGTTTTAGTGAGAACTCCGATCTATACATCGAAGCTCTAGCAGATAATAGTTTTGACATTGAGCTATTGGGTCCGGAAGCGTGTCCGAAGAGCGTCGCCAGGATCGATGAGGTTTGGAATGTATCGCTGCGGGCCGCGGAGGTTGAGATTGAAAAGGAAATTTCCCGTATTTCGGCCCCCATCGACTTTATCAAGCAGGTGGTTGATTTCGAGAGTGTTTCCATAGATCGAGTACAGATAGATGAGCTTGCTTATAGAAGGTTCATGGATTGGCAAGAGTACTTCGGATCGTCATGGAACAGAGAAGGTGATAATAGCTATTGCATGAGGACCAGCCGCAATCTAAACACGATAGCGACAGTTCTCATCGATAATGACGCGCGAGGTGAGCCCTTAAAGAACGATATCGATGCATTCTTAAATGCCTGCGTTTCAGCGGTAGGCATACAGTTAGGCAAGGATAACGCGAGGTTACCAAGAACGCTCTATTCTTCGATTTACCAGAACGAGATGGTGTTCCCACGAATTGCCACTAGCGCGAAAAGGGTCTTCGATTCCATTACTGAGATGTCAAAACTTTCTTTTGCTGATGTCGCGCTGCAGGATTGGACAGAGAGGAGTGCAAATTTTTACTGGTCCGTTGATGAGCTCTCGAAGGCGCTAGAGTACTCGCAAGATTATCTATCTTTCGCTGAAAATAGATATGAAACAATGTATTTACCGGACTCGCCCAGTGAGAACCGACAAACCTACCTTGCTCAGGCTATCGTGTTGTCGCAGCTTCAAAGAGCAATGCTGAGCACGATTGAAAGTGCGAAAACGACTGTTACACCGAGTGACCGGATCGATTTCAAAACGTTGGATAAACGAGAAGCAGCGATTGCTGATCGCGTTGCGAACTTTAGGAAGTCTTTAGATCCCTTATTGTCGCTGGTCTCTGCTTTTGATCAATTGGGTCTAACAACCGCCAAGCGATCCTTGTTGATGGAGAGTCAAAACCATGCCGTTAGCCTCCTAAAGGATATTGATGCCTTATTTAACGCGAATCAGGTTTATGCACCGAGGGTCAATCCAAAGTGGAAAGCCCATCAATACACAGAGGCTTTTTATGGTTTGTTGAGCGCTACCCAGGTTGAGGACTATTTGGCGGCTCAGGATCAGCGTAGCCGAATTTTGGCGCTTGATTACGCGCGGCCTGTGGTCATTTACCTGTCCAATACCCAAGGATCGTTCGTTGAATCAGATTTGCTGGGGCGTTGGCTAAGAACCCTTGTCGAAATCAATAAGCGACAGAATAAAGATCCATCCAATGATATCGAGACTTTCGAGCAATTTTTTGCGGGCGAATTTTTTGAGACGAACCTTAGCAATTGTCACGAGCAGGTAAAGGCGTTCGAACGACCAATGGGCGGTAGTGTATTTGCTATAATGAATAGAACCTTGATTGACAGGGCCTTTGAGCATTGTCAGAGTTTTCAGGCCGATACGATCAAGAAAGAGTATCAGAGGGTCGCAGAGGCGTTTGATAAATATCTCGCTCCCTTTTACCCCTATAACAGGGCGGTTAGCGCCAGGCCACTTGCGCCGAAAACGCTCAAGGCTTTCCTCAAAATTTATGCCGGTGAGACGGATGGGCTCGCTGAGCGAGTTCGGGTATTGGCATGGAAATATTCGGAGTTTGAGAAGGCCAAGGCCTTTATCACAGACCTAGATAATTCATTAGCGCTCATGTACGAAGTCGTCCAGAGTTCGACCAAGGATGCTCAGCCTGGCATCGAGATGGCGGTTCAATTTGATCCGATTGAAGTTTCATCTTCTGATATGGATTTCACAAGTCATATCAGCAGGAAAAGCTTTCAAGTTGGAAAGAGTGCCAAGCTTTACCCCGGTATAGAAAGTCCCATGTATTGGAATTTTGGAGATCAAGCCAGTTTCGAGATTGAATGGGCTAGTGGGTCTCCCTATCAATTGCTTACGGCCGAAGGTAAGTCTGCTCTTGGTAGATTGCGGTATGAATCCGAAGGTTATTGGGGGTTGCTCAAGTTTATAGAAACCTATCGCTCGGCACGTCCTGATCACAGCACTTTATTTGAGGAGTCAATGCTCGTTGAGTTCAGTGGTGGCGTTAAAAGGTCTCAGTCCTCCAGTAAAATAACACCTTTAAAGAGTTTTGTGAGAATAACCTTGTTCGGCTCTGATCCCGAGACTCAGTCGAGAGTGCCCT
>Ga0206679_10003756_pt1 | contig 11513 bp, 9 predicted proteins | sample M110012015metaG_FD_155464 | JGI IMG/M metagenome (GOLD analysis project Ga0206679, IMG submission 155464) | Ammonia-oxidizing marine archaeal communities from Monterey Bay, California, United States - M1 100m 12015 | ecosystem: Environmental > Aquatic > Marine > Intertidal zone | place: USA... | reverse complement strand
ACAAGATCAGATAATTCAGGTTTAACCATCTTGATATTATTTAACCTCATTCTAGCTTCTGGAGTAAGAATCTGTTTGAGAATCTGTTCTTTTTGTGCTGCCTGTTCATGATTAGGATTGTGATCTTGTGGGAGATCATTTGGTTCAGGAAAACTCATTTCTATCTAACGGTAAATTTTCAATTCAGGTTTTTCTAAAATTAATTCATTAAGAATTTCTGTTGCAAGTCTATCAAGTTTTTGCATTCCATTTTTAGAAACAACTCTACCTTTTTTCTCAATTTTTTCTAAATATCCAAGTTTTTCTAATCCATGAATTGCATTACGAACAATTGCACCACTTGCATCTTTATGATGAGCAGCACCGTATCCTAATGGTTTACCACCACCATAGTCTTTTTTTAATTCATTAACACCAATTGGACCATTAAAGTAAATTTTTCTCATTATTGATGCACATCTAGTATGCCACCATTCACTATCTTGTGGTGGTTTATCTGCGTGTGCTCCAGTTTTGACAAATGGGGCCCAAGAAGGAGCAGGAATATCTTCATTTTTGAGAATGTTAGCTAATCTTTCAATTAGGACATCTGCTGGTACATCATAGACTTTTGCCATAAAGTGCAAAAATCGATAATCGTCTTATAAATCATTGAGACTTGAAGTAAAATTTCTTTAGTAAGATTAGGCATACATTTAATTTTTAAAAAAAGATCGCATAGGGAGTTTTTTTAGATAGTTATGACATACTAATCCCAATGCAAAAAAATTGGCGTCAATATGGAGAAGGAGGTAAAAATAGATGGCGCAATAAAACAGAAAAAGATTCAGAAGATGAAGAATAATTTAATGGATCTTCAATTATTGAACCCTCAAAATTCCTTCTTTAATTAAAAATTGAATTCCTTGAACAAAGGCAGCATCATCAATTGCACCAGCTGCCCACCATTCTGCATTATTTTTAATCCATGCAGGAATTTCATTTCCAGAACTAGTTCCTTGTGTAGTAGATGGAATTTTTAATATATTTTCTTTAACTAAGAATTGAATTCCTTGAACAAAGGCAGCATCATCAATTGCACCAGCTGCCCACCATTCTGCATTATTTTTAATCCATGCAGGAATTTCATTAGTTTTTTGATCCTTTAAAATTGATTGAGAATTAATTTGAAAATTAGATGTAGATACAAAAAACTTTTCAAAATTATTAGAATTTTTACCAGTTAAAATTAATTTAAATTCATAATCACTATCAATTGGAATAAAAATTGATTCTTGATGAATCCCATGTGGAGCTAAAATACCAAGATATTTTTTATCATCTCCAAGATTTGACCATATTTCTTGTCCAAATGAATCTGTGATACCATATACAAACAATAAATTGGTTACAGGATTATTATTTTCATCAAAGAAAGAAAACGTAAATGGTATTTTTTGTCCAGAATTTAATTTTGAATTCCAAGATACATTTCCAGTAAAATTATTATCAAAAGAAAAATTAAGTTCATTTAGATTTATTTTATCACCAGATAAAATTTCTAATTTGATTATATCATCATTAAATGTAGAAGTTGATTTATTTTTTATTTGTAAAAGATCTTCATGCGGAATGTTAATTTTAATGAAATTTTTATTTGGATCAGATATATTAAATTCATAAAATTCATTGTTAATTTTCACTTCATTAAGAGAAATAAGTAATTCATACCCTTGTTTCATGGAAGTAAAATCTTTTTCAAATGAAATAATTTGAGAAATATTGGAATCGTGATTATGTTCATCCCAGTTAAATGGTATTTCGTATGAAATTTTGTCGAGTGTTTCATCATAAATAAAATTAGAGATTTCATCATTATGAGATTTTACAGAAAGTGGAAATTCTTGAGCAGATGCAGTTTTAATTTCAAATATTTGATTTTGAGGAAGGTGTAAAAAAGTTTCAAACAACAAGTCTTGCGTAGTCAAAGTTTTAGGATTTGTAGCACCTACGATAGAAACTTGAACTGAATATTCTCCACTTTTATCAAAAATAGGACCTTGGATTGTAGGAAGTGAATCTCCCCTGGCGTAATAACCTCCAGCTATAGCATGTTTTTCACCATTGTATACTGTACATTTCCAAAGTTCTTTTTCTTCACATCCAATTGTAGGCTTGATTGTTAGATCCAACGTACCGTCCTCATCATAAAAATATTCACTAGCAACTAAATTACTATCTTGGAAAATTTGAACACGATATGTCACACTTGGAATATTTACATTAGTTTCAGTATTAAAAAATCGGATTGATAAATTTGTGGTTTTAGCATCACCATAACTAAAATCTTCAGGAAATAGAGTTGTACTAACTGCAACTTTTAATCCATCAAGATCAATTGGCGGTGCAAGAGATCCTGAATGATGTTGTGCATATGCAGGAGAAATTGTAATAATAAAAAGTACTGCAAAAATTAACAAAAAAGGTTTTGGAATCATAATTGTATAGATTTTAAAGTCATTAAAATACAATTGCAAATTATCAAGATATAATTTTACGATAAGTGTGACCACAATAGTTACAAGAAATTCTAATTGATTTGATGGATGTACGGCCTAAACGAATTCTTGAATTAATTCCTGGAGCAATAAAGGATTTACATTTTTTACAAAATACCATTCTAAGAGGATAAGGCATTCGAATCTTATACTTTGTACTTATTCTACGAGCAAGTGAAGCTTGGTGTTGAGATAATTTTGGATTAATTATTGCATTACTTATTGCATTATCAATAAGAATTTGCATTCGTTCCATTGCAATTTTGTAAACTATAGGCTTCACAGTAATTTTTAAAAATACAGCTAAAAATTAGTTCTGATCAAAATAGATAGAATGCAGTCAGCGGGATTCGAACCCGCGTCACAGGGTTGGAAACCCCGAATACTAACCAGGCTATACTATGACTGCGATAAAAGAAAAAATAAATTTCCTACATAAAAATGGTTTTTTCGTACTCGTAAAGGATTCTAGATGTAACAATATGGCCCTCAAATGATTCATTTCCAATAGAGAATAGATCCGTAATTGTATTTTGTACTGAATCAGAAAAATGACCTTTTTGAAATCCACCTATAACAATACAAGAATCATCTGAAATTTGTGATGCAATTTTTTCATATGAACTTAGTTCACCTTCAGTGGAAAAACCAATAATTTTTGATGGATTGATCTCATCTATTAATTCTGAAAATGTTTGTTCCTTAATTTCAAGCAATAATTCATTTTTTGTCATAATTTTTTTTTCTTGATATAATTTTTCTATTACACCTTCAAATCTATGATAAGATTTTGGAAGATGAACATTTTTTCCAAAATGTATTACTTTATCATCAATTGTATGTACAAATAAATTTAATTTATTTTGAAGATACAACGGGATTGTTGTTGCTTCAAGTATTGAAAAATGAACAAGATCAGGGCGTCCACGTTTAATTTCATTTTTTATTCCTTTCATTGCAGCAAAATGCCAAGAATTATCTAATAAAATTTCTGATGAATATTTTCCTAATTTTCTGGCATGTGAAACAACAGATGGATGATCCTCTAATTCAAAAGGAACAAGTTCTAATGCAGATTCAGAAATAATTAAAGAAATCATTTTAATTTAACATTTGAATTTGAGTTGTAAATTCATTCCATCCAAGTTTATAATTTTGATTAATATCAATAAGTCCTGTATTGCAATTATATTGATTCAATCTTTCAATTACATGCTCACTTGTTCCCATACTAGAAATTCCACCTACAGCAATTGTTTGATCACCAATTTCCTGCTTGGTTACAACACAACTATTAGTTTCTTGATCATACAAACGGTACCAAGTTAGGAATTCAATTTTAGATTCATTTTCTTGATAAAAACTGAATAATTTTTCTATAAATACTTCTTGAGATGTAGAATTTCCACCTACAAATTCAGAAGTACTCCAACCTATTTCAAAAAATGCAATTTGGTTATTTGGTAACATATCAAATATTTTATTTAAATCATCAATTGAAGCTTTAGGGGTTTTTACTATTTCATTAACAGTATCAGTTGGAGTATATGAGAATGCAACAAAATCGCCAATTGATAAATCATTTACAATATGTGTCAAATTTTTATTAATTACATGGTGCAACGCAAAAGAATTTCCAATTTTTACATCAGGATGATTTTCTTTAATTCTATCATATACATTAGAAAATAATTCTTTGTACACTGGAATTTTTTGTTCATTATATCGAAATTGGGATTCTGTTTCACCAGCAATAATTATGGAATCTATTATATGATAACGTGAAAGTATAGTATCTAAAGTATTTACAAGTTCATCTTCATCAATTAGTAAAAGTGTGGGTTTTCCTATCCATTTAGGAAAAGGTCCTAATGTTTCTCCATTGATGATTGAAAAATAAAGAGTTACTTTATGGTTATTTTTTTCATTTAATCCCATAATAACATCAGATTGAGACCAATCAAATTCTCCTTCTACAGGTTCAATAATATTCCAAAATAAGTAGACATTACTTCTACCAATTCCAGTTGATGAACCATCTGTAAAAATTTCATCAAGTTGTTGTAGCGATACAGATGAAGAAGGAGAATTAATCACTAATCCAATATTTTCATTATTTTTTTGAGGTGTAATTTCTGAAGATGGTGAATTAAACATTAAAGCCGCTACAATTACTACGAAAATAGGGATAATTACGCCTATAATTTTCTTATCCATATGAATTAGAAAATAAAAGAAAGTAAAAAAGTTGTGATTCTGTTATTTATCCAGAAGTACAACCACTGTATCCACATTCAATACAGATACTACAACCTTCTACAAATACAAGATTGTTTTTACATGTTGGACAAAGACGATCCTCTGAAACTTCTTCTTGTTTTGGAGCTTCAATCTTGATTTCTTCATCATGAATCTTTAATGCAAGTGATGCACCAACTTGTGTTTTGATGTACTTATTTGTAATATTTTCATGAATATATGATAGCATGTATTCACTTGGTGTTACTTCAAATGTTTTTTTTGCATTATCACTTGTCATGTGAAGAACTTGTTTATGTCTAGAACCATCACGATAGACAGTCATTCCTTTGAGTCCAAGTTCGTGTGCTAACAAATATGAAGATTTTACATCTTCAGCAGTCACATCATATGGCATGTTGATTGTTTTTGCAATTGCATTTCCAATCCAATCTTGCCATACACTTTGAGCCATAAGATGATCAGCCCAGTGAATATCCATTGCAGTTACAAATACATCTTGCATCCATTGTGGTATTTCATCAATTCCACTTAGTGAGCCATAATTATCTGCAATCTTTTCAAGAATTTCATCATTGTAAAGACCTTCATCTCTAAGGGCTGCTTCAAGAATTTTGTTTGTATAAAAGAATCTCCCAACAGTAACTCTTTTCTCAAATACAAGTGCAAATGCTGGTTCCATTCCATTTGAACAGTCAGCAATCATAGAAAGTGTACCAGTTGGAGCTACAGTAGTAGTTAGAACATTTCTAATTCCTTGTTTTTTGATTTTTTCAATTAATGGACCCCATTCAAATGAATGAGTATCTTTTGATTTCTCATAATATCCTGCAACAGGGATTTTACCTTCAGGGTATTCTGTTTTAGAACATAATGGGAATTCTCCACGAGATGTAGCAAGTGCTACACTTTCTTCCATTGAATAGTAAGTTAGTGCCTCAGAGAGTTTTGATTGTAGTTCATATCCTTCTTTGGAATTATATGGAATTTTGAGTTTGTATAGTAAATCAGCTACACCCATAACTCCTAGCCCAATTCTTCGAGATTCTTTTGAGGCTACATTGATTTCTGGAACGGGATAATGATTTACATCAATAATATTATCCAAAAATCTTGTTGTTTTTCTAATAATTTCCTCATATCCTTGCCAATCAAATTCATATGAACCATCAGCTTGTTTTTGAGCATAATTTACCAAGTTAATGGAACCAAGGTTACATGATTCGTATGGATAAAGGCTTTGTTCGCCACACGGATTTGTAGCTCGTAATGGGGCTTGTCTTGCTTTAGCAAATACATTGTACTTGTTAATTTGATCAAAGAAAATCAAACCAGGTTCTGCACTTTTCCATGCAGATAATGCAATTAAATCAATTAATTGATGTGCATTAATTTCTTTAACTGGTTTTCTATCACGTGGACTACGTAAAACATAATTTCCATCTTCAGTATTTACAAGTGCATTCCAGAAATCTTCCCAAATACCAACACTGACATTGAAATTTTCTAGAACACCAGGTTCTGTTTTGTTTGTAATGAATTTTTCAACATCAGGATGCCATGCTTCAATAATTCCCATGTTTGCACCACGTCTTTTACCACCTTGTTTAACAACTTCAGTGACAGTATTGATGATGTTCATAAAAGATACAGGGCCAGATGCAACACCAGATGTTGATGCTACAATATCACCCTCTTCACGAAGATCAGAATAATTAATTCCAACTCCACCACCGGATTTGAAAATTAATGCTGCATCAGAAGTAGATTTCATAATCTCTTCCATGCCATCATTCATTCCAAGAACAAAACATGCTGAGAGTTGTCCTAATCGTCCACCAGCATTCATCATTGTTGGTGAATTTGGCAAAAAGTTTTGTGCAGTCATCATTTCAAAGTATTCAGTGATTCTATCAGAATAAACTTCAAGTTTCTTACCTGCCAATAGTGTTAGAAGATCTTTGAAACTTACTTTCATTTGACCTTTGTTTGCAAGTGTTACATAGTGATTGATTAAGGATCTAAAATGCCACTTGTTGAAGAAATAATCTCCTACTTTGAATTTGTAATCAAAAGCATCTAATTTTTCAAGATATGAATTGGCTTCATCTATATCCTGTTTATTGTTACCAGATTTATCAAATACTTGAGAATCATATAACATATCTCCAATTCCAACTAGAACTGCAACTCTTTCAAACATCTGAGTAGGAGTTTCAATTATCTCACTTTTTGAATTTCTAAATAGATATCTTGAGGCTAAAACTCTCAAACAATTTAGATCAAATTTCTTAGAAACTGGATCGAGGGTTTTTAAGTTTAAAACTCTCATTTTTTCATCTCGGAGTTTTCGTCTTTCGTGTCTATAAACTATGTAAGATTTTGCGATATCACTATTTCCACTATCAATTAAAGTTGATTCTACAATATCTTGAATATCTTCTACAGTAGGTGCTTTATCACTAGTAAATCCTTGTTCAACAAGTTTGTCAAGTACATCTCCTGCTAATTTATCTGCAACACCACGGTCGGCTTTAGAGGTGGCTGCCAATGCCTGAAATATGGCATTTGAAATTTTATCTAAATCGAAAGCCGTAACAGTACCATTACGTTTACGGATCTCATTGATCGTATTTTCTATTTGTGAATTATCCATTATAATATCTCCTACCATAGTAGAAAACTAGTATCTATAAACTTTCAATGAAAAAATTTGGAACTGTAAGTGGAACATATTTGACAACGCTACAATGTGTGTTGTAGTGGTACAAATAGTATAGATTATCAAACGAGTATCGTATAAACAAACTTCTTGTAACCTACAAGTTAATAATTATGAAAACAAAAACTATATTCTAATTACGATGATCGCATTTGTTATTACTTTATAGAATGTAGAAATCTTAGAACTATACAACATAAGGGGATTTACACTTTGGACATTTATCCTCAAAAGATTCATCTTTAAACCCACATTCACCGCATATTGGGGTTTTTCTTACAAGTTTAAAAGATGGCACTAATTCTGAAGTTTTTTCAATTGATTTTTTAATTTCATTAACTTTTACATTCTTATCAATATCCAAAGTAACAAGTAATCCACCATTGAGTATTTTTGAGATTTTGTTAGATTCAGAAATAATATCAGTTTTTGATGTATAGTCATGAATGTCTGAAGAGTTAATCACTGTGCCTTGAGAATAAAAGTCACTTTCCATAGAATTAAGACTAGAATTTTTGCCATACTTTTCACCATCTAATGTTGCAAAACGAGGTGAACCTTCAGTTTCAGTCATACAAATAGTTACATTAGCGCCTAATTCTTTGCCTTTTTTGGCTCCAACATCAACTGCAGTTTCAATGACCTTATGAAGAATAGCACGACCATCTTTGTTATCTTTGAATCCCAAAATATTGAAAACAGACTCCTTGAGACCAACTAAATTGACAACCAAAGAAACAGAACTTCTTTGCATATATTGAGTATTTTTAGCTAGTATTGGATTTAATCCTCTCCTAGTTAAATCTGAAATTTCTTTCTTTCTTAATGCCATTGAAGCCAATGCAGGTTTTAACATTAAAGCTAGTCTTGCTCTAAAGTAAGTTTCATCTTTATTTGATTCAAATGCTAATCTTGGAAGATTTATCGAGACAGATTGTAAGTTAATTGCAAGTGAACTTGAAGATTTTGTAGATCCATTTGTAACACCAGTACTGGCTGTTTGACCCTTAGCGATCATTACTTTTCCACCAAGTAATAATATTTCAGATAATGACTGTGACACATCAGTAATTTTTCCTTTTTCATTATCAATTATCAAACCAATTTTTGGTATTGGTGTAATTGCAACATAATTTTTGTATGCATTAATAATTGAATTAATTATTTTTGTATCAGTTCCCAATTGTAATTTAATTGATATGTCTGTACTAGTTTTATTATATTTAGAAGTTGTAGATGCAGTTGCAAATGCATTAGTTAATTTTTCTTCAAGTTCTGGAAGAGATTTGGAATGTTTTACAAATAATGCAGTTAATCCATCAAGTACAATTTCTTGTGAAGCTTCTTTTGATAAAAGTGAAATCATAACTGATAAGGAACTAGTGATTTCATCAAGATGTTTTGATGCATTGATTCTTGATACATCAAGATATTTTCCACCAAGATCAAGTCCATCATCAAGTAATTCTTTAACATTAACAAATATTGTATCAGGAATCATAGACCAAACACCTGGATTTGAAATATGTAAATCACCAGACAAATGATTATCAGCTACATCCTTTGGTAAAACATTAGTTAGTAAATGCTCAGCAAATATTTTTTGGCCTGCATTAAACAAAAGACCTTCAGCACCATTGTCAACATCATCTAAATTAGAAACCATATCTTGAACATCATAAACAGGCATGCCTAGTCGTGCAAGTTTATTTCTATATTCTTCATGTCCATGCTCTAAGAGAACTGAATTTACCATATCTCGAATAACTGCGCCTGTAAGATAGGTAGTTTGATACTTGTAAATTCTATTTTCAACTTCTTCAGTAATTTTTTGTGCTAATTCTAATGGGAGACTACCCTCACGAACCAATGATTGAATTATTTTGTGCGAATTAAATTCTTCAATAGATTCACCAGATGTTCTAACATACATTTTTCCACTTTCAATAATTGATCTTTCTTCAATTTGTCTGGCTAAACTTAAAACAAGTTTTCCAAGATTAGTAATGGTATATCGTCTTTCAGATTTGTTAAGTGCAACAAGTGATTGTCTAAGTAATTTTCTTAAGTGATATGCAAATTTACCACTTTCTTTCTTGGATTTGAAACCAGCTAATGATTTAAGTTCAGAATAGGTTAATGGACCTTTTGAATTTAAAATTCTAAGAATATCAATTCTGTTAGGACTTGCCATCACAGAGAAGATCATTCTGACACGTTTTGAGGTAGATTGTAGAATTCCACTTCGTTTTGGATCAGAATCGTCGTCTATATCAGAATCTAAATCAGCGTCAAGATCATCATTATCATTAGAATCTAAATCCATATCCATTTCTAATTCTTCTTCATTCATTGTCATGACTAGATCTAAGTTAAGCACTAAATAAGACTTATGACTATAACGATTTTCAAAAAAAATAAAAAAGTTATAAAATTTTAAGAAAAAAATTATCGTATGATCATTTTTTTTCAACATCAAGTGAAAATTCAGATGTAGAAAGTTTTTGTCCACAAGACGGACATTTACCATTGGTAGGATTCAAAACATCTTTTAATGATTTTAACATTTTCATATCCTTGATCTTTTCTCCACATTTTCCACAAGTTATTTCTACAGACATAACATAATGAGATTTACAAAATAATTAAGAATCTATTCAGATTTTTTTTAATAATTCAAATAAATTTTTTTACTGTTTTTCAATGATAATTCCACGTTCATCAAAACCAGTAATTTTGGCTCTTATACCAACTGGTAAATCTGCAGGAGTTGCAATTCCTCCCATAAATCCAGATATTCTCAAATCAGAATTATCCACATTCATCACCACAAAAGCATATGGGGTATGTTTTTCAAAGCCTGCAGGAGCGACTGTAATGATTGTATATGTAGCAACTGTGCCTGTACCCTCCAATAAAACATCTTCAAATCCTTCACTACCGCATTTTAGACAATAGTAAGCTGTAGACAAGTGAAGAAAACCACATTTTGTACATTTGTGAGTTAATAGTTTACCTTGTTTTGCATTTTCAATAACTTGTTCTTCAACAGACATTTTATACACTCTGGAACACGTGAACAGCACAACTTGCACCAGTTGCACCAAAATTATGAGTTAAACCAACTTTAGCATCTTTTACAGTTCTTGCACCAGCTTTACCAGTTAATTGATCATATACTTCAACTACTTGTCCAATTCCAGTTGCACCGATTGGATGTCCTTTTGATTTAAGACCACCTGATGGGTTAATTGAGATATCAGAATTTAATTTTGTTCTACCTTCACGAATAGCTTGTATGCCTTGTCCTTTATCAAAGAAACCTAAATCTTCAGTGTCAACAACTTCTGCAATTGTAAAACAATCATGTACTTCTGCAAAGTCTACATCTTTTGCAGTAATACCTGCCATTTTGTATGCAGCTTCTGATGCAATCTTTGTACTTGGGATAGTTGTCATCTGTTCTCGTCCTTGTAATGCAGCAGGTGAGCCGCCTCTACCAGATCCAGTTACTTCAATGTAATCACCACCGTGTGCTTTTGCAAATTTTTCAGAACAAAGAACTACAGAACTTGCACCATCAGAGAAAGGACAACAATCATAAAGTTTTAGTGGACTTGCAACTACTGCAGAATTCATTACATCGTCAACTGTAATTTTTTTCTGCATATGGGCTTTTGGATTAAGTACACCATTGTCATGATTCTTTACTGCAACTGCTGCAAAGTCTTCTTCAGTTGCATCAAATTCTGTCAAGTAAGCTCTTGCCATTGATGCAAACAATCCTGGAAATGATGCACCAGCTTGACCTTCATAAAAGAAATCTGAACAATATGCAAAGTATGTAGTTGTCCATTCAGTTCCAGTATGAGTTACTTTTTCAACACCAGTTGCAATTAGACAATCATAAAATCCTGCTGCAATATTTGCATAGGCTTCTCTAAATGATACAGAACCACTTCCACAAGCTGATTCAATAGTTAATGATGGTTTAT
>Ga0206679_10003755_pt1 | contig 11513 bp, 4 predicted proteins | sample M110012015metaG_FD_155464 | JGI IMG/M metagenome (GOLD analysis project Ga0206679, IMG submission 155464) | Ammonia-oxidizing marine archaeal communities from Monterey Bay, California, United States - M1 100m 12015 | ecosystem: Environmental > Aquatic > Marine > Intertidal zone | place: USA... | reverse complement strand
TGATTGAAGCGGTTACTGAATCCAATTTGGCTGAAACGCGTGTAACATTAGTAAGCCAAGAAGGGCGGGGCAATATCACATTGGAAAAGACCGATGTTGGTGGCAATGTTACTTTCGATGTATATCCTGGCCAATGGAGTTTATTCTTGAATAACTCAATTCCTCAGAAGCAATGGACGCTGAACACTTCAAGCGATCCATTCAATACTACAAATGCTACTAATGGTTCAATGAATCTCGGAATGATTTCAGCAGATTTAGTTGTGGAAATTGGCGGAAAGGTGTTTTGGGATTTGAATGAGGACAATGTTTCTAGTTTGTCTGAAGGAGTTCCGGAAGTGAATGTGACTATCATGGGATCTAATAATACTGCAATCAATGAAACTATTGTAACCAATGAAGATGGTGTATGGAGTTTGTTTGTCCCACTTAGAGATGTATATTCAGTATCAATTGACAAAGAAGGATTCACGAGTGAATCATACGATGTTGAAGAGACAGGCGGATTCCCAGTATACGATACTATTGCTTCTTATGATATTGAGATGAATGCAGGTAATGTTTCTGTTAATGGAACAATAACTGATGTGCAAGGTTCAAGCAGACTTGATGGAGCAACTATTACTCTGTACCCGGCATTAGATATTGAGAGAGACATTATTACACTCACAGGTACTATGGATGACGGTGTTCTTACATGGGATGCGATTATTACACCAGGTGATTGGATAGTAGTAGTCAGAGAAGCAAACCCTGGTGAAAATGGCGGTGGAATTGCGGTTGGACTACTAGAAGCAAGTGTTGCAAATGGTGGAACAGTAGATTTGGAAATGTCCCTAGGTGGTTGGGTTGAATTAACAACTACATGGTCAGATATTGGTAATTTACCGCACCACGCTGGTTCAGATGATGCAGGTTACTCTATGATTACTGAAGCAGTAGTAGTAGAGGTAAGTATTGGAAATGGATTAGTTTGGGAAATGCCTATTGATTCTGATGGTACATTGAATATTCTACTACCATCTGGAGATTTCGACATCGATTCTTCTTTCATCACAATCCAACATGATGATGAACTTGAGATGAAGTATAACGCTGGTGTTAACAGCAATATTGATGCTGACCTTCAATCGATAACACTTGAGTATAACAGAAGAATCAATTCAGAAACTAGTGTAGAAGTAGTTAGTGGAAGCATTACCAATGCAACTACAGTTGATGATGACGACAAGAAATTGATGGCGGATGAATCATTAGCAGCAATTGAATTTGATGTTCAAGTTAATTATCTTGGAACAGAGACCACAGATTCATTCGCCGTTACAGGATTAATTGATATTTCTCCAGACGAAGCGGATTGGAATCTTCAATTCTGGAATGAAACTGAGTGGGTGGACTCTCTTGAGGTCACTCTCGGAGTCGGAGTCAACTCGAGCGATGATAGTGTTTCAAACAGTCAGATTTTCAGGGTGAAGCTTACTCTCCCAGATGCTGAAACAGTTTGGCATTTAGAGAACGGTCATACAGTCAATGTAAATCTAGGTACTGAAACCGGTTCTGGTAGCGAGGTTTCAGTTAATGTTCAAGTTCCTCAAACATATGGACTTAACATCACTGATGCCACTACTGAAGTTGGAATTGCCCCTAGCGGGAATAGGAACTTTGAGTTTACACTAACTAACGATGGTAATGGTGATGATACTTTCATTATTGAATTAGCAGATAATATTCCTCCAGGTTGGGAAATAACTCCTACAAGTTCTACAATGACAATTTCCAAGGATACAAACAGAGTTCAAATGTTCACTGCATTTGCTCCTGCGGATTTCACAGATGGTAGTTTTACTGTAACGGTAACTGCAACAAGTGAAGATGGAACTACATCAGATTCCTTTGATGTTACTATTTCTTCTGCACGTATCAAGTTGAGAGTAGACCAAGGTGACATTATTACAAAATCTGACCAATTAGCAGGTGAAGCTGGAAACATGATTATACCAGTTGAAAACTTTGGAACATTAGATGCAACTGCAGTAATTGTATACCTCACTCCACAAGATAGCGGCGAAGAGATGCAGGTGGGTATTGTAATTCCTGCAGGACAAACTGTTGATGCTGTATTTGCAATGAATGCAACTAGGGCAGGAATTCATCGATTTGATGTTAGAGTTGATGTTATTGGCGATGATGCAGATGATGTTGATGTGGAAGTTGATGACTTTGACTTCGGTATGGAATATCAAATCAATGAGGATCTAGGGGAAGAATCAATATTCTTCCAAATAGCGATTCTTGCACTGGTAATCTTAGTTGCATATGGTAGCATTAAGATGTCACGCAATAAGGGAACTACCAAGTTCTGATACACTATTGAATAGTGATTGGTTTGGCGGTATTCCAGCGTAAGCAAGGTATTTCATATTGAACGAACAAAACAAGCATTGAAACGCAATATTGTATTCACTGAGATTGAGGAGTGATTGAATTGGATGGCCTAGACCGTGTTGACCTCTTGCCTGAACCCTCGGACAGGAGGATTCTATCCGCAATTGACCCCTCTACAGTTGGTTACCAGGATGAATGGAGAGCCGAGGTTACTGGCTGGGCTCCACAAAATGCAGAACCTCTTCCTAAAATTAGAAGAACACGAGTGATAGCTAGTAATGTTACAATATTTGCAATAATGTCTGTAGTCATATTACTGGTATGGCAATCTGGTTTTCTCTTCATTGAATTACCATCACCTACTTCGGAATGGGCCTTCGAGACAACGGAAATACGTCAATTGCAGGATGAAGGACTCAATGGTGAAGGAGTTAGACTTTGCATGGTTGATACTGGTTTTTCTCCAATTCATTCATCCTTTGAAGGTGTGGAGATAATCTTCAAAGATATGGTTGGCGATTCTACAGTGCCAGTTGATTATGGGTCAATAGGGCACGGTACAATGATGGCTGGACTATTGATTAGTCAAAGCCATCAGGTGGGAATTGCCCCTAATATCACTTTGGCGATGGTTGCAGCACTAAGCGATAATGGGGATGGAGAAAATTCGGGTGATGAAAGTATAGTTGCTGATGCAATAGGATGGTGCCAGAATAATTTTGAAGCAGATATCATTTCATTATCGCTTGGTGGTCAACAAAAACTGGCTAATGAACCTGAAGGCGCAAGTGTTACTGCAGCAAGAATGGCAGTGGATTCAGGAATATATGTTGTAGCTGCGGCCGGCAATGATGGAGGGATTGATGATGATGGAATAGTTTCAGCTCCAGCAAATGTGGCAAGGGTGATAACAGTCGGTTCCACCACTATGGAGGGGCAAATTTGGGCTAATTCATCAGCGGGATCACAATTGACAGAAACCCAGAACCCTCGGCAAAGTCCTAATTTGAAACCAGAAATCGTTTCTCCAGGGCACATGATAGTTAGCACAGGCGATAATGGAGATTGGTATTCAAGCAGTGGGACATCTGTATCTACGGTATTTGTTTCCGGGGCTTTAGCATTGATTCTTCAAGCACACCCAGAACTAAAACCTAATCCAGATTCGAATGGTTCCTGTATTGATTCAGTAAAAGTGGCATTAATGAATTCTGCACAACAGAATGAATTTGCTTCAACACATGATAATCATTGGGGATATGGGGAATTAAAATCACAATTATGGCTTCAAGAAATATCTAATTCGGAGCAGTGTTAATTGATATTTACAAACTCAATTATTGTGCGTTTTCAGTGGAAACGAGGGTGCTGCGACTCAATATACCTCAATTTCTCAAACAATTTAGTGATATTATTAGTAAAATATGATATTATTGAGGTCATAATATTGATATTATTAGAATAATTTGATACTATTAATGTGATAATTAAGGCGCAGTGTTATATTCAAGCGGATAATGGCATTGTTTACGAGGTGGACAATATGTCAATACAGTCATCACACAAGAGCCTATCATTGGTAATGCTATTATTACTATCCAGTTTTGCTGGTTTAATCACATTACCATCTGCTACCGCAACGAACGAAACTACTTCAGGTACAATTACCGGAGAGGAAATATGGTCTGGAACCATGAATCTTAATGGTGACATCCTTGTCGCTGAAGGTTCTAAGTTAATTGTAAATGCAGGAACTACGATCAATATTCCTCCTGGAAAATTCATTGATGTTGCAGGCGCTATCTGTATAGGTGATACAGCGTGTGGGGCATCATCTGGTTCTGCTTCCAACATGGCTCGCTTTGTTTGGAGTATTCCTAGTGATTACACAAAGGTTGGGCGTTGCTATGATAACACGACAACATATCTCAACAATATCGATACTGCATGTGGTTCTGGAATGATTATCAGAAGTACAATTAACCAAGCATTGACTTCAATTAATTATGCACACTATGAAAATGCATATGGTTACCCAATGTACGTGCCATCACTTCAATCAGTTCAATATGGTGCATTGGTATTCGATGGCTCATCAACAACTGCAAATGGTCTTTCTTTCACAGAGATTAACACTTCCAATGTATTAGCAGTTGATTTCGCAGCACCACTACTCAAAGATTCAACATTCACATTAGGTGTAGATGGTAGAGAATATGATGCAGCAGCAGTCCGAGCTTATGGTGCAGGTGCAGGTATTCTTGCTACATTCAAGATTGAAAACTCAGTATTCACTGGTAACGATGAAGGTGATTGTGGTCAATCCGGTGGTGGGCGTTCCGTTATTTATCTCGAGGATTCTTACATTGGGTTAGATAATTTAGAAGTTAAGGATAATACCTATGGATTATTTTTGAAGGGTTCTTCTGGCTACCTTTCAAATTCCACAGTGACTACTAAATGTAACGCAATTGATACAAATTCTCACAAAGAGACTGGAACTATTAAGCACACTTTATCCATTGACAATACAATAATTACAACCGCAGAAGGTGCCGGAATTACTGCTTATGAAGGTGCTATTGTTGAAATTCATAATGTCGACATTACCGGTGCTGCTGAAGGTTCAGGAATTGGAGTGAGTTCTTCCACATTAGAACTACACAACAGCAATATCGGTCCTATCGGTGGATGGAACGGTTTATGGATTTACGGAACTTCAGATGTGGTTGCTGAAAATAATACAATTCAAGATACGGCAAAGGAGCCGGTTCTAATTGGTGAATACCACTTTAAAGATCAAGGATGGCAAGTTCCAACCCCTACTGCTGCTAGACTCTATCTTGCAAATAATATTATTTCAAACAATTCTGGTGTTTGTAATTCACAAATGTATGGGGGAGATTTCCCTTGTCCTGCTGTACACGTATTTATGTCCTCAGCAACAGTTTATGATAACACAATTTCAGGTAATCAAGGAGACATTATTAGAGCAAAAGGTTCGATTGTTAACGTACAACGCAATGTAGCAGATACCGCTGGTGGCTTTGCTGCCAATATCTCTCATTATGATGATAACTATGGAAACAAGTTTGGAAGTATTGGATATTTCTCTGGTAACACATGGACAAATGCTTCACAAATTTACAATGTTACAGAATCAAGAGTAACAGTTCAATCTGAGTTCATTCCAGATCCAACTGCAGGTGAACTATATCCTGTGAATATTCGCTGGTTAGGTGCAGAATGCCCATGGGTTCAAGATGAATGTCTACAAGTTCCTCAAACCAAGGTATTACCACCTAGATATATGCCACTTGCATTAGAAGTAGTTGACAACTCAACAGTATTTTCTTACGCCGATCTGCAAAATTTTGATTCTACTAAAGTACACACACAAGCGCAAAATTCAGCTTGGGGTGCACAGGTTAGAGAAGGTGAACTTGTTAGATACCAAGTAAAGGCAAAGAACAGCAATGTTGCAGGAGCCACAGTTGTTATCAGTGATGCAACTGGATTGCCATTGTATACTCTTGAAACCGATTCATTCGGATTTACTCAGCAAGTTTCACTTCCTAGTGACTTCTTATTGGATAGAAATTGGAATCATCAAGTAGGCGAGACCAATGTTCAAATTCCTGGTACAAGTGATATTGTTGATGAAAACTCATGTGCTGATGGATATGATAATGATGGAGACACATATACTGATGCCGATGACCCGGATTGTGCAACTGGACGTGAAATGCCATTCTACAGTGTAAATGCATTCAAATTTGGCAAGGGAACTAAGGATTTCAATTATGTTCTATATGGTCCAATTGATGACGTAATAAACTTAGACAATATCAAACCTAGCGTGAGAGTTGAACAAAACGATGGTTTCTCATTCGCAACAACTGCAGTAGTCACAGGGTCTGCTTGGGATGGACTAGCGGGTCCATACGCATTGGATGTAATTGCTTATGAAGCGCAATTTGGATTGGTAAAGAAGGTTGAAGTTCAACCACCAGGCTCTAATGATTGGTATTCAGCAGTAGACACATCACAGTCAAATGGTGTAATTACACTTTCCAATCATCCTTTCAAGACATGGTCCTTTACATGGGATTTATCGGCGCATCCAGAAGGTGAAGGTGATGTTACTTTCCGTGTCCGTTCATATGATGGACTTGATTACTCACCAGTTGAAGTTAGAAAATTCAAACTAAATCTTGTAGCTCCAACAATTTTAGTCGACACTCCAAATGATGGAACTACCCACGATTCGGGAAGAGTAATCTTCTCCGGAACTGCTTCTGATCCATATTCCGGAACATGGGGTAGTGATATCAAGGGTATTTGGTTTGATATTACTGGTCCAGAAAATTCAGAAGGAGAACCTTATCGTTCCCACTTTGATGTAGCAGGTTCTACTGCATGGTCTTATGAGTGGCAATTTGAAGAATTGCCAACTGGCCAATATACATTTGAGATTTGGGCAAGCGACAGTGATTTCTGTATTGACATAGTAGAGAATTGCTACTCAGAAACGAGAACCTTACAAATCAATAACGACAACCAAGCACCAATCGTTCAAATTAGTGAACCATTGGACATGGATTCAATCAGGGCATCTGAAGACACTCTCATTCAAGGTGTAGCAAGAGATAATGATGGACAGGTAACAAGGGTGGAAATAGATATTTTCGACTTGGCTAGTGGATATGTACTGAATAGCGGACCTAATCCGGTAACCAGTTTTGCTCCAAATGGTGCATGGTCTACAACTTGGGACACTTCTGATTTAATTCACGACCAACAGTATGAATTGGTTGTTCGTGCATATGATGGTGAAGATTATTCAATAGAGGTTAGAAATCGTATCATTATTGACAATCCTACCGACCTTAACAACATGCCACCTACATTCAATGATACAGGATGGGCTAGTACGGTAACTATCTTTTGTGATGCACAATCAACTTCGATTGACAGGTGTGGCACTGGTGCAGTAATTGATTTGTCAGAGTACTTCAGTGATCCAGATGGAATCGGAACTTCTGCGGAAGCATTAGCGTTTGATATCTTTGATGATGTATCTAATTTGGATGATGATGATTACGGTTGGCTATTCACCATTAGTTCTCAAGGTATTGCAACTTACAACCCTGCCACTCGTTCGGATAGTACGGTTTCAGAATGGTCCCTAGTGGGAGTAATGTTTGAAGCAAGAGATATACATGACTCAGTAATTTATTCACACAAAGTGAACATCGTTGTTAAATCGGTTTCATTTACAGTGCAAAGAGTTGACTCAGGAGATATTTCACACGGAGATCCGGCTCAGTTTATTGGGCAAGGATTGCCGGGAAGTACAGTCAAAGCACTAATTCAACAAGGTGGTCTAAGAGTGAACACAACTAGAGTTCTATCAGATGGAACTTGGGCAATGGATATTTCGACAAGCCAATTGAATACCGAAGGTTCAAGAAATATAGTCTTCGAAATGGATGGACAAGTTTTCCAAGACCCTGAAACTTCTGCAGACCAATCATGGTCACTGAGCGTCGCCAGCGAGAATGGTGCTAGTGATGGCATATTGACTGTAATTTTGGTGGTCATTGCCGTAATAGCAATATTAGCGGCAGGAGCATTTTTCTTCATTGAATTTGAGGATTTAGATGAAGAGGAAATAGAAGCTGATCAAACTGCTGAAGTTGAAGAAGACACATATGCATGGGGTAGGGCAAAAACCACTCCAGAAATTCCAGCGGTAGCAGTAGCACCAGAACCGGTTCAGCAAGCCGTAACTCCTGAGGTCTCTCAGCACCCAGGATGGTTATGGGATGCAGAATCTAATCAATGGGTAGCAGATCCAAATTATCAACCATGAGTTGAAGTTTGACTGACATCAATTACCAATACTATTGAAAGGTATTGCAACTGGAGGAATAATATGGCGGCTAATCAAAAACCAGGTGTTCAAGAAAGAATACTGCTTCATTTGCTTGATTATTCTGATTACAAAGGTAGTGTAGAAGTTCCTTTTGCTCTTTCGCAAATGGGAATCGCAAATGCGGTTTCAATAGCGCGTTCAAATGTCCCTCGGGCAATTGCAGGTCTCAAAGATCAAGGCCTCTTAGTGGAGAGACAAGCACATGTCAAAGGAGTTTCACGAAAACGTAAAGCATATTTTCTTACCGAACCGGGGATGAATTTAGCAGATGATACGTGGAAGAGATTGCGAGAGTTCCCATTTAGGGCAATATTAGAAGGTGGAAACACTGTTACAACTACACTAGGTAATGCAAACCAAGAACTGCCTTTTTCTATGAGGCCAGTAGACCTTATTCGTTATCTAGATGATAATGGAATATTGGATACAAGATTGCTTTCAAAAGAATTAGTAGAAAGAGATTTGTCAAAGCATGTTGAGAAGCAATTGGTAACCGCTCTTGGAGATTTACCAAGATTAAGACATTTTTACGGCAGAGAGCAAGAACTCGACAACATGGTAAGTTTACTTGATGCAAGAGCAACAACGTTGCTAGTTCCTGGAATCGCAGGAATCGGTAAAACCACGATTGCTAGTAAACTGATTGAGAGGTTCATGCATCGCAGAAATCTATTGTACCATCGTTGCCAAGACTGGGAAGGTTCTCGCTCGTTCTTTGACTCGGTTGCAGATTGGTTGGCTAATATTGGTGATTCAAACTTCGCTGATTATCTAGCGGCTACCCCCGTTCCAAAACCATCAGAAGCAGCTCGTTTGCTAGTAGATGCACTTGAGGGAACTGCAGCGCTAATAGTAATTGACGACTTCCACAAAATTGCGGATTCAACTCTTCACAAAACTTTCCAAGCAATGTCATTGGCTTTGTTAGGCAGTGAAGAACAAATCGGGTTGGTAATATTTTCACGTTCCTTTAAGCCAGTTGTTCCTACTAAGGATGCAGAAGGTAGAATTGCAAGTTTAGTATTGCCTCTTGATGGTTTAGATAGTGAGGCTGGAAGAAATTTGCTAACAAGTTTTGAGTCTCTTGAAGATGAACAGTGGTTGCACATACATGGGCTATCAAGAGGCCATCCTTTGGTTCTTGAATTAATTAATCGTGGAGCAAGTGCTGGAGCGTTCCACGAAACACTGGAAAATTATGTATCTGTTGAAATCTTCTCAAAATTAAGTGCAAAACAAAAGCAAGTTCTAACATGTTTAGCGATCTTTAGAGAACCAGTAAAATTGGAAGCCCTAGCAGCCCAAGGATTGGATACTGATGAATTAGATTCTTTGGTAGAACAGGGGTTGGCTCGTGATGTTGATACAGAAACATATGACTTGCACGACTTGATTAGAGAGTTTTTACTTCGTTCATTAGATGGTGGACTTAGAAAGGAAGTTCACAGTAAATGCAGTGATTGGTACCGTTCACTAAAGCCAACACCTGATGTTTCAATCGAATTAATTTTCCATCTAACTAAATGTGATTGCGGAGAGGAAGCAGCAGATTTAGTTGTGGAACAGGGTCGAGAAATAGTCAGTCAAGGTCACATGGAACTTCTTGGATTAATTGAATCCATACCAGAGGATAATTTGAATATAATAATCAAAACAAAATTGTACCAATTGAGAGGAGAAGTATTGGTCTTGTTAGGACGATTTGTAGAAGCAGAGGAAATACTGCAACAAACTAAGATTTTCGCTGAATCCGAGGGATTAACAATTACTGAGGCTGAAGTGCTATCAGCATTAGCAGATATTGCACTGAAGCAAGGAAATTCGGACGATGCATTATCAATGCATCGTGATGCACTTGAGAAGTTCATCGAATTAGATGATGCCAAAGGTGCTGCCCGTTCATATAATAACATGGGATATTTGTTGAGAAGGCGTAATGACAAATCTAAGGCCCTAGAAGCATATGGGGAGGTTGAAAAAATACTTTCACAATCAGATTCAGAAGAATTACTTGGTAGTCAATTGATATTGGCAAGAGCATTTTTGGAATTAGATGAAATTGACAGAGCAAGAGACCATGCACTTACTGCATTTGAGAAAACCGATGGTATTGATGATATTCAATTACACGCAAGAGCACAAGCAGTTCTCGGGCGTTATTATGCAAAGGTTGGAGATTCTGATGTCGCATTGCACCATTATTCATCTGCACTAGATACGATGGGAGATGCAGGTGATTTGATTTCATTAGTAGAAATTACTACCTTACTTGGAGAAGTATTGCAAGATGCTGGTAGGACTGAGGAGGCGATGGAGCATTATAGAGAAGCTCTAGTATTGGCAGAAGCAAATGATCTAAGAATGCAGATTGGAGAATTATTATCACGACTTGGAGGAGTGGCAACTGATAAGCAAAGAAGAATGGAATATCTTCAAAGAGCACTATCAGTATTCAGGGAATTAGGTGCAAAGTCAAGGATGCAAGAAGTTCAAACTCAAGTACACCGTGCAGTAATGTCAAGATAATCCGCATCACAATGATTGCGGCCTATCAAGTTGAATAGTAGTAATTCCATTATCGTGAACCACCCATATGTTTGAGGCACCTCCAAGTGAGATTTGTCCTTCATGAGAACCACTGCCTGTTCCAGAAATTATCACACTTGTATCCAATGTTCCACCTTCATCAATTAACGATATTTCCACATCGGTTAGAACTAATTTGAATCTTGATTCATCCGCTTCAGAACTTCTCCATTCAACAGATTCAGCATAACTTGCCCCATCAATGCGACTTGCTTCATCTGCTCTTTCAATAGCAGCTGCGATATCATCCATATTCGCTTCGATTGCATTTTCATTCCACCTGCTTCGTGTAGCAGTTTCAATATCCCAAGCCCAAACTGAAAACATTGTCAACAGTAATACGCCTAAAAGAAAAGTGAAAACATAACCCAATTCTGTGGCAGCAGCATGCTCATCCCTACGTAATTGAATTTCTTTCATTACATCTCCTCCCTAACATCAACAGTCAGTGACGACATTTGTAATGTAAACTGGATTGCAACACCATTGGTGTGCCAAATGGATTCTGAGGTTCCGTAACTAGGGTCGGGAACCCATCCTACATAATCAGTTAACAAATCTATTCTACCTGGATAAATAGTCCAATCCTCACTCGATTCCAAAC
>Ga0206679_10003751_pt1 | contig 11519 bp, 9 predicted proteins | sample M110012015metaG_FD_155464 | JGI IMG/M metagenome (GOLD analysis project Ga0206679, IMG submission 155464) | Ammonia-oxidizing marine archaeal communities from Monterey Bay, California, United States - M1 100m 12015 | ecosystem: Environmental > Aquatic > Marine > Intertidal zone | place: USA... | reverse complement strand
CTATAAGCTAACTGTAAGTTTCTAAAAGTTTCTAAGTCAGGTTTTTCAAAGGTGAGGCCTGGATAATCCATAAATGAAAAACGCGTAAAATTATTTTTTAACCTTTCAGGGAATCCTAACGCATATTGTATTGGCAACCTCATGTCAGGTAATCCTAACTGAGCTTTTATTGATCCATCTTCAAACTGCACAGCAGAGTGAATAATTGATTGAGGGTGTACTACAACATCAATTTGCTCTGCTTTTAAATCAAACAACCACTTAGCCTCAATAACTTCCAGGCCTTTATTCATTAATGAGGCGCTATCAATAGTAATTTTTGCGCCCATATCCCAATTGGGATGTTTTAAAGCCTGCTCTTTTTTAATATTTGCAAGCTCATTTTTATTCCAACCCCTAAACGGGCCTCCAGAGGCAGTTAAATAAATTTTTTCAATCGGGCTGTAGGCCTCTCCAATTAAACATTGAAATATAGCCGAATGCTCAGAGTCAACCGGGTAAATTTGAGTTCCATATTCTTGGCATAGCTTTGTGATTAAATCACCAGCAACAACCAATGTTTCTTTGTTTGCAAGAGCAATCGCTTTTGAAGATTTGATAGCTTTTATTGTTGGTTTTAAACCAGAATAACCAACAAGCGCTGTTAATACAAGATCAATATTTTCTCCCTCAACAACGTCCTCCAATGATTTTTCTCCAGCAAAAACTTTTATACCTAAATCAAAAAGAGCCTCATCAACTTCTTTATATTTTTTTTCATTAGAAATAACAACAGCATTAGGCTTGAATTTTTTAGACTGCTCAATTAATAAGGCGCTATTATTATTAGCAGTTAAAACCTCAACCTCAAATAAGTCAGGGTGCTCTGAAATAACCTCTAGAGCTTGTTTCCCTATGGACCCTGTAGACCCTAAAATTGCTATTTGCTTCTTTTTTTTCATTAAAAGGCATTTAATTTATCAGCAATTTTCCTGTCATTTGCCAGTCTCGGAACTTTATTTTGCCCCCCTAACCTTCCAATAGAATTCATATATTCTCTAAAGCCATTTTTTCCAATAATTGTAACCTCTAAGGGTCGCAAAACCCTCCCCTCAATTAAATCCTTATAGTAGGAATTGTGTTTTTGTAAGTTTGAATCAATAAAACCCATGAACTCATTAATATTTTCTGGTTCTTTTTCAAACTCAATTAACCACTCATGATATGGCAACCCATTTTTTGGAGTTACTTGTGGCGCAACATGAAATTCATTTACTTCAGCATGAAATTTTTCAATGGTTTCTTTTAAAGATTTTTCAACCTCTTCAGTGATTACATGCTCCCCAAATGCCGAGGTAAAATGCTTAATCCTTCCACTTACAATAACTCTATAAGGATCTTTCGACACAAACTTTATTGTGTCGCCAATATTGTATCCCCAGAGCCCGGCATTAGTGTTTAATATGATTATGTAATCCACGCCAATTTTTACTTCAGCCAAAGAAATTCTAACAGGATTTTCGTTAAAAAATTCAGTAGTTGGAATAAACTCATAAAAAATACCATGATTAACACAAAGCAACATTCCTTTATCTTTTTGAGAATCTTGATAAGCAATAAATCCTTCTGAAGCCGGATATAACTCAATTGCATCTATTTTTTTCCCAATCAACCCCTCAAATGTTTTACGGTAGGGCTCGTAATTAACCCCGCCATAAATAAAAAGATTAAATTTTGGGAAGACATCTTTGATTAGCTTCCCGCTTTTCTTTTTTAGCCTTTCAAAATACATCTGCACCCAAGGAGGAATACCAGAAATTAAAGTCATTTCTTCCGGAATTGTTTCTTCAACAACCGCATCTATTTTTTTATCCCAATCATCAATACAGTTAGTTTTAAAAGAAGGCAAGCGATTTTTAGTTAAATATGCAGGAACATGATGAGCAACAATTCCAGAAAGCCTTCCTGTTAAAATGCCGTTCGTTTTTGAAAGCTCAGGACTCCCCTGCAAGAAAATCATTTTTCCCTCTGTAATTGAAGTGTTTTTGGTTTCAGCAATATAGCTTAGTATTGCATCACGCGTAGCTGTTATATGGTTTGGGAGACTTTCTTTGGTAATAGGAATGTATTTTGCCCCGGAAGTTGTTCCAGAAGTTTTGGAGAAATAAATAGGCTTCTCAGGCCAAAGTACATTTTCGTCACCATTAATTATTTTTTGAATATAATTTTTTATTCCCTCATAATCTCGGACAGGAATATTCCTTTTAAAATCAGAGTAATTTTTAATTTCTGAAAATTTATGCTCTTTTCCAAAAACCGTGTGTTGTGCTTGATTTAATAATTTTATCATTAACTTCTGTTGTGTTTTTATGGCATGGTTTTTCCATTTATTGTTTTTAAAAACAATATATTTCGCAAAAGGAAGGCTTAAAATTGATTTGACACTCATCCTAAAATGAAATATAATTTTCTGGATTAACAGGAGTTCCTTGGTGCCATAATTCAAAATGCAAATGAGGCCCTGAAGAAAGCTCCCCAGAATTTCCAATTATTGCAATATGATCACTTGCATTTACAAAATCACCCACTGACTTTAACAATACTGAATTGTGTTTATACAAAGAAAAATAATCGTTTTTATGTTGAATTCCTATTATATATCCAGTTTCAGACGTCCAAGTACTAATTACAACAGTGCCCTCTAAAACAGACGAAATTCTAGTTTTTTCTTTTGCAACCAAATCAATACCAAAATGCTTAGTTTTATTGTCGAATCGATCTGTAATCATTCCGTTGACCGGAGAGAAGAATACTAAAAAGTCATTGCTATTATTTTTTTTAATAATTATAGAGCCCTTTTCTTCTGATTCAACAGCAGTTCGTAAAATAGAATCTTCTTTTGATTTTTCAAAAGAAATTTTACCATCTGTTTGTTGTACGGCTTCAGAGGCGCTGGGCGTAATTAATTCACCGCCCGTAATAATATTATTTATGTTTTGTAAATACACATCTCTGTTATATAATTTTGTTTCTAATGAGTCTGACTTAATAGCAAGCTCAATTAACTCTTTCTTTACTTGTGTATTTGATTTTCCAGGAATATATTCTTTTAAAGGAGTGGATGTAATTAATAAGACCGTCAAAAAGAAACATGTAAAAATAACAAATCCTGAAAATGTAACAACATTTAATCGGCTTAATTTTACCGACAGTCTTTCTTCAAAAGAATCGTCAGTCATTATTACAAAACGGTATTTGTGTAATAGTTTTTTCCAGAAAGTATTTAAACGCTCTTTATCTTGCATAATGTTTGCAAATATCATAAAATTATAGGCATATTTGCGAGAATTTTACAATTAGGGATAAAATAAATTTTATTAAAAGCAGTTTTAAAGCAGGATGAGGCTAAACACACATCATATTAACTTAGTAGTTTTGTTGTTTTTATTGCTGATTTTTTCTTCGTGCTCAACAAAGAAAAAATCTTGGGTAAATCGACAATATCATAATACCACAGCTAAATATAATGGATATTTTAACGGTAAAGAAAGCATAAAAGAAGGGGTAAAAAAACTTCATTTAGGAAATATTGACGACTACACATCAATACTCTCTGTATTTCCTACGGGTGATTTAAAGAAGGCAAAGAAAATCCATTCATATATGGACAAGGCTATTAAAAAAGGATCAATAGTTATTCAAAGGCACTCTATGAAAATAAAAGGGAAAGAGTATTGCAAATGGATTGACGAGAATTATATGCTTGTTGGAAAAGCGTATTTTTATAAAGGAGATTTTGATGAGTCCATCAAGACTTTTAACTTTATTAAAAATGAGTACAATAAAAATGACGTTCGTTTTGAAGCAGGACTCTGGTTGGTAAGAAGCCATGTTGAAAAAAAAGACTTTTCCTCAGCAAAACTAGAACTTGAAGAGCTGTTAAAAAATAAAAGATTCCCAGACAAACTAAATAAAGATTTGTCAATTATTTCATCAGACTATTATGTACAAAAAGAGGATTTCCAAACAGCAATAGAAGAACTTAATAACGCCACAAAACTGATTAAAAGAAAAAGAAAGAAAGTAAGACTAAATTATATTTTAGCTCAATTACATCAAGAGACAAATAATTATTATTTAGCTCAAAAGCATTATGAGAAAGTATTAAAGTCTAATCCAAAATATGAAATGGCCTTTAATGCGAAAATGAATTTAGCAAGATCATTAGAAAATGGTAATTCTGATATAAAAAAAATGAAGGAAAAGCTTTTTAAAATGACTAAGGATGATAAGAACAAAGAATATTTAGACCAAATATATTTCACCATAGCCGAAATGGAGATAAATAGTAGAGACACAGCTTCTGCAATTGAAAACTACACACTTTCAACCGTAAACAGCATAGAGAATAGTTCTCAAAAATCACTTTCATTTTTGGCTCTTGGTAAGATTGATTTCAAGAGAGGCCTATATAGGTCAGCAAAAAATTACTATGACAGCACAGTGTTTTATATGGATACTGATTTTAGGATGTATAGAGAGGTAAATAAAACACATATTATTTTATCAGGTTTGGTTGAGAACATAAATGTAGTAGAATTGCAGGATAGTTTACAAATGTTGGCCAGCCTACCTCAACCCGAGCAGAATATAATTATTAATAAGGTTATTCAGAAAGAAATTGAAGCAGAAAAATCGGCGGCAGAAGAAGAGAGGCTGAGAAACCAAATGATGTACGAGAGTGGCAGAAACAGAGGAACAGAAGGGCAGTTTGGAAACAACACCTCTGGAGGGCAGTGGTATTTTTATAATCCTGCAACATTAAGTTTTGGCATCTCAGAATTTAGAAAAAAATGGGGAAAAAGAAAACTTGAAGATGATTGGAGAAGAAAGGATAAAAAAATTTCTACAAGTTTTGATGTTGACTCAATAAATACTGATTCAGTTGCAGTTGAGACACAAAACACAAAAGATCCTAATTATTATTTAAATCAATTGCCCAAAACGGATGAGGATTTTGAAAGCTCAGACAGTAAAATAAAAGAAGCATTATATCAACTAGGGGTAATATACAAAGAGTCGTTGAAAGAACTTGATAAAAGCAACGCTAGTTTTCTGTCGCTTTATTCAAGGTTTCCAGAAGACTTACAATACGCCTCTCTTGCATTATATAGCACATACATCAATTATTCAGAAACACAAAGCAATACAAAAGCTGAAAAAATTAAAAAGACTCTTTTAGAGAATTATTCAAACAGTATCTATGCTAAAATGTTAATTGACCCAAATTACTCTTCAGGCTTGTTGAGTGAAAAAGATAAGAATGAATTTGATTATCAACAAGCATTTTCGCTTTACTCCCAGGGAAAGTTTGAGGAGGTCCTGGTTAAAACAATAAATATTTTAGAGAATAAGTATCAAAAAAAGTATTTGTTATTAAGAGCGCTATCATTACTAAAAATTAATGACCGCAACAATGCTGTTACTATTTTACAAGCTCTTTCAGAGGGAGATGATAAAATTTCAGAGGAAGCAAAATATGTTTTAGAAGCAATTAATGACCCTTCAAAAATGGAAAAAGCGAACGAATTAGCCTTTACTGGCTCTCCATATTTATACAGGACAAACAATCAGCACATGATAATTATAGTGATACCAAAAGAAGGTGTAGATATCACATATTTAAAAACACTAATTTCCGACTTTCAAACTAACAGCATTGGGAATGAAGTTTTTGAAATTAGCGCCCTTTTACTTGGGACTGATCAACACTTGTTAATGATTAAATCATTTGAAAACATTAACGAGTCAATGACGTACTATAATCTATTTATTGATGAAAAATCAATAATGGAAATATTAAATAATTCCGATCATAAATTAATGTCAATCTCATTTGAAAACTTTAAAGAGTTCTATAAGAATAAAGACATTAACGGTTATTACACCTTCTTTATAAAGAATTATTTGACAACTAATTAAGTAGTCAAAATTATTTTATAATTTCGCACAAAATATTATGATATGTTTTCAAATAAAAATGATTCAATGAAAAAAACAGAAATTACAGCCGCAATAAACATGATTGGAGCAGGAACAACTATTACTGGAGACGTTCAGTCAAAGGGAGATATTAGGGTTGACGGAACCTTAAAAGGGTCTGTTAGCACAACAGGAAAGGTTGTGCTAGGAAAAGACGGAACAATAGAAGGGGACGTTATTTGTAATGATGCTGATATTTCAGGGACAATTAAAGCAAAAATTACAGTTTCACAACTGCTATCTTTAAAATCAACTTCAAAATTGAATGGAGATATCGTTACCAATAAACTGTCTATTGAGCCGGGAGCCTCTTTCTCAGGATCTTGCAGTATGGGGGCGGTAATAAAAGATTTAAAGGATGCTGGAAAAACCGAAAAAAAAGAAAAGACCGCTTAATTCTTATGTTAAGTATTCTTCATTAGCCGCGCAAATAGCGATAATTATAATTTCAGGAGCTTTTTTTGGGGAGTTCCTAGATTCAAAAACCACCCTTAATCCACCAGTATTCACTATTTTCTTTTCTTTGCTTGCAATATCTGCCTCATTGTTTTATGTTTTTAACAAAATAAAAAATGATAATTAATAAAAATAGAGCGATACTCTTTATCTCGCTATTATTATCAAACTATTTATCCAACACATTTTTTAATTTAGAAATTAGTTTAGGAAAGATTTTGTGCGTTCACATATTTTTATTTTCTCTTTCTAGTTTTTCAATTTACCTTCAAAAAATAATTGCCAAGAAAGAAAACAACACGCCATCACGTTTTTTAACAATTAATTTTTTCAGAATTAGCGCGTGTGTGCTTTTTTTATTGCCAACAATTATAAAATACAGCAACTCAGACAATTCGTATATTTATAATTTCTTTATTATCTACTTTATTTATCTGCTTTTTGAAATGAAGACTCTTCTCAAAAAATAAGCAGAGAAAAAATCCGATATTTATAGATGAAAAAATCATATATTTAATTATTTTTGCATCCGATTTTAAAGCTAAAAAAATAAAATGAGAAAAATCTTACTTAGTCCTTTGCTCTTGTTATTGCTGGCTGTGTTTTCTTCGCTTAATGGATTTGCGGAAAATCAACACGAGACTTCAGAGAAAAAAGAAGCTTTTAATCCAACACCTCAAATCTTACATCATATAGCAGATTCTTACGAATGGCATTTATGGGGAGAGGTATCAATTCCTCTTCCAGTGATTTTATACACTTCGGGGCATGTTGATTTTTTTATGTCTTCAGATTTTCATCATGGAAAATCAAAAGTTACTAAAGGAAACAGAACATATAAGATTGATCACCATCAAATAATAGAGGAAAACAATAAAGAATTTATTAACCTGTCTATTACAAAGAATGTCGCCTCAATGATGATTTCAGTCCTCTTATTATTTTTCCTTTTAAGAAAAACCGCACGTAGTTATAAAAACAAAAAAGAATCTCCAAAAGGAATTCAGGCATTTTTAGAGCCGTTAATTCTTTTTGTTAGAGAGGATATCATAAAATCAAACATTGGGGTAAAGCATGAAAAATTTACAATGTTTTTGATGACAGTTTTTTTCTTTATATTAATAAATAATCTCTTGGGGCTAACTCCAGGAGCAGCAAATGTTACGGGAAATATTTCAGTAACACTTGTATTGTCAGTTTTTACATTTATTATAATTACAGTATCGGCAAATAAAGGCTATTGGAAGCACATTGTTAAGCCTCCAGGAACACCAGCGATACTTTTGCCTATAATGGTGCTTGTTGAAATTTTTGGAGTTTTTACAAAGCCATTCGCTTTAATGATAAGGTTATTTGCAAATATTACAGCAGGACACATTATTATATTTAGTTTAATCTCTTTAATTTTCGTTGCGTCAAATAATGGAGAAAATGTTGTTGCCGGATGGTCTGTAGCCCCTATATCAGTGTTGTTTGTTTTGTTTATATTTTTAATAGAGCTATTAGTAGCTTTTTTACAAGCATATATTTTTACATTATTGTCAGCTGTTTTTATTGGGCTGGCAGTAAAAGAAGAAGATCATTAATTATTAACAATTTGTTTAACTAAAAACTATTTAAAAATGGAAGAAATCAAAGGAATTGCAGCTATTGGAGCAGGCTTAGCGGCTATTGGGGCGGGTATTGGAATAGGGATGATTGGAGGAAAGGCTCTTGAGGCTATGGCAAGACAGCCGGAACATTCAGGAATGATTCAAACCAATATGTTTATTGCAGCAGCTCTTGTAGAAGGAGTTGCGCTGTTTGGTGTTGTTGTTGCTCTTATGCAAGGATAAAAAACAGAATCTTAAATCAAGTTTCCCACCACGGTTGGTGGTGGGGAATTAAATAAAAAATAAATTATGATAACATTTGATCCAGGATTAATTATTTGGACGACAATAATTTTTACTTTATTATTAATCGTACTAAAAAAATATGCATGGAAACCTATATTGAACTCTGTTGATGAGAGAAATAAAAGCATTGAAGAGGCCTTGAAAGCAGCGGATAAAGCAAAAGAAGAAATAGCATCTTTAAATGCAGATAATGAAAGAATTTTAGCTGAAGCAAGGGCTGAAAGAGACAGTTTATTAAAAGAAGCAAGAGAGATAAAAAACACCATTATCAATGAAGCCAAGGAGCAAGCAAATACGGAATCTGACAAAATTTTAACCTCAGCAAAAGAACAAATATCTAACGAAAAAATGAAAGCAATTATTGAATTAAAAAATACAGTAGCAGGGCTTTCTATTGATATTGCAGAAAAAATACTAAAATCAGAATTGGCAGATAAAGAAAAACAGAACGAATTAGTTGTTAATGCATTAAAAAATTCAGAACTTAACTAACTATTTAAAATGAATCAATCAAGAGTAGCCATAAGATATGCAAAAGCTTTATTGCAACTTTCAATTGAGCAAAATTCTCTAGAAAAATCATATAAAGACATGGTTTTGATTGATAACACCTGCTCTGAAAGCAGAGAACTTTCGTTGTTATTGAAAACGCCGATTGTCAAGTCGGATCAAAAACTAAACATACTAAAACAAATTTTTGAGACTAAACTAGGAAAAATTAGCATGATGTTTGTAAACATCATTACCAATAAAAAAAGAGAATATTTATTAGCGGCGATAGCAAAAAGCTTTATTTCGCTATATAAATCACATAATAATATTGAATCAGCAGTCGTTACCACAGCAATACCATTAAGTGGTGATTTAAAAGAAGAAGTAATTAGTTTTATTAAGAAGCATGGAGATAAAAAAGTAGAGCTTACGGAAATGATAGATAAAAATATTATAGGAGGAGCAATCATCCGAATGGGAGACAGGCAATTAGATGCGAGTGTGTCTAGCGAAATCTCAGAACTAAAACAAATGTTTAACAAAAACCTGTATTTACAGGACTTCTAAAAAATAAAAAAAATGGCAGAAGTAAAACCAGCTGAGGTATCAGCAATTTTAAGACAACAATTATCAGGGTTTAAATCTGAGGCAGAACTACAAGAGGTGGGAACTGTTTTACAGGTTGGAGATGGTATTGCTCGTATTTATGGGCTTACCAATGTTCAGTCGGGAGAGTTGGTTGAATTCGAAAACGGAATTCAAGCGATTGTACTTAACCTTGAAGAAGACAATGTTGGGGTCGTATTACTTGGCCCTTCAAAAGGGATAAAAGAAGGAGATACAGTTAAAAGAACTAATAAAATAGCGTCTATTAATGTTGGAGAAGGAATGTTGGGAAGAGTTGTTGATGGAATGGGGAATCCAATTGACGGAAAAGGGCCTATTACTGGAGAAACCTTTGAAATGCCTATTGAGAGAAAGGCGCCAGGAGTGATTTATCGCCAACCTGTTGACGAGCCATTACAAACTGGACTTAAGGCTGTTGACGCTATGATTCCTATTGGTAGAGGGCAAAGAGAATTAATTATTGGAGATAGACAAACTGGAAAAACAGCAGTAGCTATCGATACGATTATTAATCAAAAAGAATTTTATGAAAAAGGGGAGCCTGTATTTTGTATTTATGTTGCTATTGGACAAAAAGCGTCTACCGTTGCGGCTTTATCGGATGCTCTAGAAAAAGCAGGGGCCTTACCATATACCGTTATTGTTGCTGCAAGTGCATCTGATCCGGCTCCAATACAATTTTACGCTCCACTTTCCGGTGCTGCAATTGGCGAATTTTTTAGAGACACTGGTAAGCCAGCACTTATTATATTTGACGACTTATCAAAACAAGCCGTTGCTTATCGTGAGGTTTCATTATTATTAAGAAGACCTCCAGGTCGTGAGGCGTATCCAGGAGATGTATTTTATTTACACTCGAGATTATTAGAGAGGGCTGCCAAAGTTATCAATGATGATAAAATTGCTGCCCAGATGAATGATTTGCCAGATTCGTTAAAAAGCATTGTTAAAGGAGGGGGTTCATTAACAGCGCTCCCAATTATTGAAACCCAAGCTGGAGATGTATCTGCATATATTCCAACAAATGTAATTTCTATTACTGATGGCCAAATATTTTTAGAGTCTAATCTATTCTTATCAGGGGTCCGCCCAGCAATTAATGTGGGTATTTCTGTGTCAAGAGTAGGAGGTTCGGCTCAGATTAAATCAATGAAAAAGATTTCAGGAACATTGAAATTAGATCAAGCGCAATATAGAGAGCTTGAGGCATTTGCTAAGTTTGGCTCTGATTTAGACGCTGCAACTAATGCGGTAATTGAAAAAGGAAAGCGTAACGTTGAAATATTAAAGCAAGGGCAATATTCACCATTAAGAGTTGAAGAGCAAGCAGCAATTATTTACTGTGGAACTAATGGGCTTTTAATGGATGTACCTGTACATAAGATTAAAGAATTTGAAGGAGAATATATTTCATTCTTACACTCAAAACATCAAAATGTACTAGATGATTTAGCCGCAGGAAAATTAACAGATGAAATTAAAACAACTTTAGAAGCTGTAGCTGTTGATTTATCATCAAAATATGCGAATTAAAAATAAATGGCTAACTTAAAAGAAATAAGGTCAAGAATAACGTCTGTTGGGTCAACAATGCAGATTACTTCTGCAATGAAAATGGTGTCTGCAGCAAAGCTTAAAAGAGCGCAAGATGCAATAATTCAAATGAGACCTTATGCAAATAAGCTTACCGAATTATTAAAGAATTTAAGCGCTAGTTTAGAAGGCTCTGAAGGAGGGGTATATGCTCAAGAGCGTGAAATTAAAAAGGTGCTTTTAGTAACTATTACTTCTAATAGGGGCTTGTGTGGAGGGTTCAACACTTATATTATAAAAAAAGCAAAAGCTTTGATAAAAGATGATTACACTAATGCTAATGTAAGAATTCTTTCAATTGGCAAAAAATCTTCTGAGCATTTTTCTAAGAATAGCTTTAATGTTGTTGGCACACATGATGCTTTGTTTGGCGATTTAACGTTTGATAATGTTGCAAAGATAGCTGAAGGAATTATGGAAGAGTTTGTTGCG
>Ga0206679_10003741_pt1 | contig 11540 bp, 6 predicted proteins | sample M110012015metaG_FD_155464 | JGI IMG/M metagenome (GOLD analysis project Ga0206679, IMG submission 155464) | Ammonia-oxidizing marine archaeal communities from Monterey Bay, California, United States - M1 100m 12015 | ecosystem: Environmental > Aquatic > Marine > Intertidal zone | place: USA... | reverse complement strand
TTTCATTTAAGAAAAGCACAGGCCTTGAGTGGTTTAGGTAAATTAAATGAAGCACTGGAAATAACAGATAATATTGAAAATTTCGGCATGTTGTCGTTTGAGTACTTTTTAACAAAAGCCTCTCTTTTCAGTCAGCTTCGGGATTCAAAAAATGCAATTAAGAATTACAATCTGGCTATAGGTGCTGCTGTAGAAGAGGATATTGATGATATTTATCTCGATATTGCCATGGAGTATCAAAACCTGGGTGACTTTAAGGAAGCTATTTCAGTGCTTAAGACAGCATTAGAAGTTAATTCAGAAAACGAAGGTGCTCTGTACGAGATTGCTTTCTGCTATGATCAGCTGGGAGATTATAATCTGGCGATTGAGTGTTATACGCAGTTTATAGATGAAAACCCATATTCGTTCACTGCCTGGTATAATCTGGGTAATGCGTACAGTAAGGTAGAGAACTATGTTAAAGCGCTATGGGCATATGACTATTCCATTCTGATTAATTCAAATTTTGGTCCAGCTCATTTCAATCTGGCTAATGCCTATTTGGCACAAGAAAAGTTTTACAAGGCTATTGAACATTTTAATGAATGTATGCGAATTGATGGAGATGATGCTACCGCATATTGCTATATTGGTGAGTGTTATGAGCAGCTAAATGAACTGGAGCTATCCAAACACAATTATAAACGAAGCCTTGAACTTGCACCAATGCTTTCAGAAGCATGGCTTGGACTCGGAATTATAGAAGACCTTGAGGGCAGAACCAGAGAAGGAATTGTTCTTATTGAAAAAGCACTGGAATTCGACCCGCATAATTCCGGAATTATGCATGTTCTTGCTGGAGCATACGAAAAGATTAACGAGAATGACATGGCTATAGATTATTATAAGAATTCTCTTAAACAAAATCCAGATGATGAGGAATGTCTTTCAGATTATATTGAGCTTTTAACGGAATCTTCTCCTCAACACGCATTTAACGTCCTTAAAGAATTTATGGATGAGCATCATACCAATAAGATTTCTTCTATACTTGAAGTAAATTTATTTTGGTTAATAGGTCAGAAGGAGGAAGCTCTTCATTTATTTTCCAAATGTATTAAGGAAAACGGATCCAAAGCAAAATCTATTTTTGAGATTAATCCAAACTTACTGGATGATCAAGATTTCGTAAACATTTCACAAGATTAATCAGCAGAATGAATTTTAAATTGTCTTACATTCCTAAAAGGTCTAAGAAGCCTCGTAATCAAGGTGTTACTATGATGATGGACAAAGGTCTTAGCCTTAGAGAAACTGAAAATTTTATTGAATCTTCGGGAGAGCTCACCGATATTGTAAAATTTGGATTTGGCACCTCATATGTGACCAGAAATCTGGATGAGAAAATTAAGCTGTATAAAAGTGCTGGAATTCGTCCTTATTTCGGAGGGACTCTTTTTGAGGCATTTTACGCCAGAGGAAAATTTGAAGAGTTTCTTAAAATCTTGAATGATTATGATCTTGATTTGGCCGAAATTTCTGATGGTTCAATAATAATTCCCCATGATACAAAATGTGAGCTGATAGCTCGAATGGCAAAGGATAGAACGGTGATGTCGGAGGTGGGATCTAAAGACTCGGGCATACTGATTTCTCCAGCTAAGTGGATACGAATGATGCAGTCTGAATTACAGGCTGGAAGCTGGAAGGTAATCGCCGAAGGAAGGGAGTCTGGAAATGTAGGTGTGTTCAGACCCAATGGTACGGCTCATACTTTACTTATTAACAGAATTATTTCAAAAATTGCTCCTCAGGATATCTTATGGGAAGCCCCTCAGAAAAACCAGCAGGTTTGGTTTATTAAATTATTTGGAGCTGAAGTAAACCTTGGAAATATTGCACCAAAGGATATGATTCCGCTGGAGTGCCTGCGTTTAGGGTTAAGAGGAGACACGTTTTTTGAGTATTTACCTAAAAAGGTTGAAGAGCGGCTCAAACAGGTAAATGATGAAGAGGACGTCGAACAAGACAGCTGATAAAACTCAATTTTGTACATATTCTAAACTCAGCTTCCCCGACATTCTGTATATTTCGAGATAGGTGCTGAGTTTATTGTAAAGAAATTCATAATACTGTAGAACCTGATTTTCGTAAGTATTTTTAAAAACCAGCAAATCGACTGAATTTAATGTGCCGTACTCATATCTTTTTTCAGCCAGTTTATACGCCCTTAAAGCGTAATCCATATTTATACTGGCTAATTCCACAACTTTGGCGTTCCCTTGATAAGAATCAATAAGGTTTGCAAGAGCATTTGTTACAGATTTCTCCATGTTTTTGTAATTTAATTCAGCAATGGATTCTTGAATTTTTGATACTTCTACGGCTCTCTTATTTTTCCAGTTATTAAAAATAGAATACCTCAAGTTTACTGAACCATTATATACCAAAACTTCAGTGCTGATTTTCATGCTAGGGTCATTCAGGTCTTCAAACCAGTTTTTAGATGGCATAAAGCCACCCTGTAAGCTGAGGGTTGGGTACAGAAATGATTTCTGAAATGATGTATTCAGCTGTTGTAGCTCAATCGCCATGAATTGATTTTTAAGCTGCTGGTTGTTGGTCTTCAAGCTATTTCTCGTTTCTTCAAAGTCAATAAGAGGGAAATTAATATTCAAACTGTCTGAAAGAAAAGGTACATTTAGCTCCTGGGTCACCTCTTTGTTATTCATAAGCAGATAGAGGTTTCTGACTGCATTTTTATATGATAATTCTTGTACAAATGCATTCGTACTATCTGAGAAATATTGATTTTTAAACTGTAGTCCTTCTAGAGACGTTGAACTTGCATATTTTTCTTTTACTTTATAAAACTTATATCTGCTCAGTGAATTTGATTTCAGCTTATCTAGTACGACGAGTCTTTCATATTGTACTCTTGCACCGTAATAAGCCTTTAAGACATCCAGAATTATGGACTCGATAACGAGCATGGCATTTCCATTACTTTGTTCTTCAAGCTTATTAAGCCGTTCTTTTGAAATTTTTACCGCAAACCCACTAAAGAGATTCATGTTAAATGATAGGTTCGGAGCCAGGCTCCTATACAAAATAAGTCCTGGTGTAAAAGTGAAAGGATTATTTGAATTGTCCTGAATAGAATTGTTATAAGCCACATTCAATGTTACTGTAGGGTAAAGACCTGCTTCACTCCATGAATTGTTTTTTTCGGCTATATCCACTTGTGCATTGGAAACCTGTATATCGTAATTGTTTTCTAAGGCAATAATAACAGCTTGTTTGGCGGATAATGAATCAGTATACCCCATTTGAGCGTTTGAAATGAAACATACCATGAAAAAGAATGTAAAAATGCTACGCTTCATCAGATCTGATATATTTTTTAAGATTAAATACGGGCTCTACTTCCAGTTCAGAATGTTTTTTTCCGGTAAATATACGTTTTCGAAGTCGCCTGCTTGAATTCCAAAATAAAATAGCTGAAGGGTAAAAGAACAAGATAAAAATAGTTCCAAACAGCACTCCAAAGGCTATTGAAGTAGCCATAGGAATCAGGAATTGAGCCTGCATGCTGGTTTCTGAAATAATAGGAAGAAGTCCTACAACCGTTGTGATTGAGGTCAATAAGATAGGTCTGAAACGAGAAATTGCCGCCTTAATAGCGGAATCTCTTATGGAGTTACCTTCAAGTAACAAACCGTTATATCTATCCAGAAAAACAATCGAATCATTTACCAGAACCCCAATCAGGGCAATCATTCCAAAAACGGATAAAATGGAAACAGGAATTCCTACAAGACCGTGGCCTATAATAGAGCCAGCAATTCCCGCAGGGATAACAAGCATTATTAAAAATGCCTGAGATAAACTGTTAAAGTGAAGCATTAATATGACAAACATTAAAAACACAAGTACCATAGTCACATACTGCATGGAGTCACCCGTTTTTTGACTCCGCTCAAATTGCCCAAGCTTAAGTGCTGAAACCTTAGGATACAAGGCTGAAACCTTGGGAATTATCGAGTCAAAAATATTTTTATTTATATCTGCTACTTTGTCGGGATCTATTGTTTCAGCATCAACTTTCACAATGCGCTGGCCGTTTCTTCTCTTTAGGCTTTCGGGTGCTCTACCCATACTAAATGTACATAGCTTCTTCAAAGGGATTTGTGCACCCTGAACACTTTTTATTTTCATATTTTGGAGATCATGCACGCTATTTCTGTCTTCCACGGGATACCGAACCCAGATTTTAATTTCATCGGTTCCTATAATCACCCGCTGTGCTTCCTGACCAAAAAAGCCCTGTCGAATCTGGGTCAAAATTTCAGCTTTTGATACCCCATAAATTTCGGACTGAGGTTTCATTTTTAGCTGAATTTCATTTCTTCCAGGAGGCATATTGTCTTTCACATTAATGACCCCGTTCATAGAATTTAATTCACTCTTAAGCTCGTCTCTTGCACCTAATAGCTCAATTTCGTTCGTAGAAGTCAATCCAATTTCAATTTCTTTTCCGAATCGATTAAATCCACCCACATACACATCCTGGGCAATCTTTGCGTCATCCAGCTGATTCACTCTTCTGTTAATTCTGTTCATCAAAGAATCCAATGGGAACTTAGTGTTTTCGGCATTGACGAAAACGTTAATACTTCCCGTATGATTACCCATCTGACCAATATTCTGTGAGAACCCTACATTGCTCGTGTAATACGTCATTATTTCATCTCCCGTTTCTTTTTTGATTTTCTCATTTTCTTCAATAAGAATACGTGTTGCCTTATTAATAAATTCTTTTGTTTGATTCTCATTGTCGCCTGGGTTGTAAGCAACTTCAATAGTAAAGAAATCCGGCTGTATGTTGGGGAAGAAGGTAGAAGATAATGTTCCGTTTATTAGTAGACCAACCACAATAAACGTAAATAGCATTGGTGCGAAAAAACTCAACAAATACCACTTCCTTTTTTTTCCGATGAGAAGGGTAATTGTATCCTGGAACATTTTGTCTCTGAACCATTTAATCAGAAAATCTGCCATAGTTCTGATTTTTGTTTCTATTGGTGACTTGGAAAAGCCATTAAACGAAAAGATAATTCCAAATAGAATCAGTAGGACTGGAAATAAAATGTCAAAAGAGATATTTTCAGAAGGTATAAGATAGTATCCAGTTATGATCAAAACAATTCCAATTAGTATCAGACCTAATCCTTGAATAATACTCAGAGGCCTATTTGGCTTTTCATCTAACACACTTTTCTTTGATAGGTGAGTGGGTAAGGTAATAAACCCTTCCAGTATAGAGAAAATCAAGCACCCAATAGTAACAAAGGCCATTTCACGCATCATTTCAAGTCCTTCTACAAAAAACAATACAGAAAATGCTACAATGGTGGTAATTACAGAAGAGCATACTGAGGGCAATACCTCCATTGTCCCGTCAATAGCCGCTTTTTTGGCACTTTTCCCTTTTTCGAAGTGGGCATATATATTTTCCGCGATTACGATTCCATCATCAACGAGTATACCTACTACGAGTATCATCCCGAATAGAGAGATCATATTAATCGTTATGCCGTAAAAGGAACCTAGTATGAACATTCCCAGAAAAGAAAAGGGAATACCAAATGCTACCCAGCTAGAAAGCTTGATATTTAAGAAAATCCCTAAAAATACCAGAACCAGAATAAGCCCCACAAGACCGTTTTTTGTGAGTAAATCAATTCTGCCCTCCAGAAGCTCGTTGAATTCAAAATATATATCAAATTGATAATCCGGGTTTTCTTTATTGAATTTTTTTTGATAGTCATGTAAGGACTTTGAAATCTCTTCAATATCCTGCTCCACTGTTTTTTCAATTTGAAAAGAAACGGCTGGAAACCCATTGAATTTTGATTCCTGAGAATCCTCTGAATAACCCAATCTTACATCTGCGACATCGCCGATAGTTACCACTTCACCTGCGGTTGATGTTCTCAATGTTATTTTTGATATTTCTTGCGCAGTAAGAACCCGATCATTTGCACGGATACTCATTTCCTGAAGGTTTCCTTTAATTAATCCAGTGGTTATGTTCAGGTTTTTAGTACTGATAGCCATGGAAACTTCCTGAAAGGAGGTGTTATATCGAATGAGATCATTCTCTCGAACATTTACCGTTATTTCTTTTGTAGGGAAACCTATTTGTACGATTTCCGTGATGTTCTTTGTATTGAGAAGATCCTGTTCAACTTTTGTGGCCAAATCAACGAGCTCAACATCAGAGACGTTTTTATTTTTGGCAGATATTCCAATGAATGATACCACACTTCCCATACCTCCTGAGGTAAGTCTTTTAATTATTGGTTTTTCAGCTCCATCCGGAAAGGAATTTATCGAATTGATGGCATTTTCAACATCACTAAGCAACTGGTCCATGTCAGAATCCTGATATGCTTTGATGCTTACAGTGGTCATGTTTTCCGTGGATGTAGAATTAATTTCCTCTATGGCAGCAATTCCCTTGATTGCCTGCTCTATTTTAATAGTGACGCCATCCTCCATTTCAACTGGTGAAGCTCCTGGATAAAATACAGAAACGGCAATGGTCTTTGGATCCAGCTCTGGAAAAAATGATTTTTTAGTATTGACAAGAGAAAATACACCGAAAATAATAACGACCACAATAAAGGCATTTCCCCAGACAGGTCTATTCACAAAAAAGGTGATAAGTTTTCTCATTTATTGTCTTTCTATTCCAATATATTTTTTTATTTTTTTATTGGGCTCGTTATACTCCAGTATAAGCGTGTCAGAGTCGTTCAGTCCATCTACAAATAAAGAATCTTGTTTTGAGCCAAGTATTTTAACAGACTTTTTTTCAAATTGTGTATTCTTTAGTATGAACACCTGGTTATTTTTGACAGCTGTTGATGGAATCGCACACATAGATTCAGAAATCAGGTTATCAATTTCGGCAGTAAGGTGCTGTCCCGAAATAATAGTTGTGTTTTTAAAGGGCTTAATGGAGTAATATACATCAATAGACTGCGTGTTTTGATTTACAAGATTTGTAACTCTCAATATGGATCCTGTACCTATGGCTTCGTTTTCAGAATTGAGGAATTTCACCGAGCCCTTCTCCTTGAATTTTTCAAATAAGTCTAATGGAATCGGAAGTTTAACCTCCATATGGTCAGCATTTGCAATTTTGGCAATTCGGGTACCCGGATTTATGATTGACCCTGGTTCTGCATAAATATCGACCACAAAACCGTTAAACGGTGCCATAAATAGATATTTTGTCATTCTCGCTTCAAGGCTTTTTATATTCAAGTATTCGGTATAGATTCCTTTAGCAGTTATGAACTTTTTCTCTTTGTCACTTTGAAATTTTGGAAATTGTGGTAAAAATCCTGTTGGACTAATCTTTTCTAAAAACTCATTCCATTTTTCCGATTCATTCGGGTAATCCAGTTCAATATCTGCCATTACCTTAATCAGTAAGTTTGCGAGTTGAGCCTTTCTTGCGCTCAAAGTAAAGTACATTTCCTCTGAATTTATCTTGTAAAGAAGATCATTAAACTTAAATCTTCTTCCAGGTTTCATGTCATAAGCTCCCTTTTCTAGCTTCCCCTGTATTTCAAAGGCAACATCCAGCTCCGTATAAGGTGAAATTTGACCATAAGAAAATGTTTTAAGAGACCTTTTTTGATTTTGAATCACCTGCACGGAGACATACTTTGTCGTATTCTCTCCTTTCGTTTCTTTAATTTCTTCTTTTTTATTATAAAGGATTATAAAGTAAATTATGCCGGTAAAAATAAGGGTAACAACAATTAAAATGATTTGATTTTTTTTCATTTTAGCGTATTAGTTCATCATAAACGAGTCATAAAAATAATCAATTTGTGAGTTGTTTAATAGCTTATGATGCACCAATTCCATCAATTTTGGTTTATCTTTACATGAATGACTATCTCAAAGCATCTCAATTTCATTTTTTTCATGCATTTGACTCTATTTAGCCTGGCGCAATTTGAGTTTAATTATGTGGATTCAGTACCTGTTTTTAAGGGTTCTGAAACAATGAAGATGGCCTGGTCAGGTGGTCTGAATTATGCTCAATTTTCGGATATAGACTATGATTTTGACGGAGATATGGATCTGCTTGTTTTTGATCGCAGTAAGAATCAATTGAAATTATTTGCGCAGCGTCAGGAACTTGGTGTTCCATATTATGAATACGATCCTTATGCAAATGCTCTATTTCCAGCAGATTTACGGTATCGGGTAAAGGCTATGGATTACGATGGAGACGGAAAAAACGATCTTTTTACTTACGGTATAGGAGGGCTGAAAGTTTATAAAAACACGGGAAATGTGGCCAATGGGTTGAGCTGGTCCCTCGCCAAAGAGTTGCTGTATTCGGATTATTGGGGATCGAACCTAAACTTGTACGTTAGCTCAGCGGATATACCTGCTATTGTGGATGTGGATGATGATGGAGATATTGACGTTCTGACCTTTCATATTGGTGGTGAATACCTTCAGTATCACAAAAATCAAAGCATGGAGCTGTATGGACATGCAGATTCATTGATTTTTGAATTAAGAAATGAATGCTGGGGAACATTTCGTGAAGATGTATCCACCAATGCCTTATTTTTAAATGACAATACACCGCTCTGTACTGACGGTAATATTCCAAATGCAGAAAGTGGTAAGCCAGATGAATTATTGAATGAAGAATTAAAGGCGCATTCTGGTTCTTCTATATTGTCTTTGGATATTGATCATTCTGGTGTTAAAGACTTGGTAATTGGGGATGTGGCATTTACGAACTTAAACCTTCTCATTAATGGTGGCGATTCAGTGAACACGAATTCTGCTATGATTTCAGTTGACCCTTCATTTCCTTCAAACAGCATTCCAGTGGATATGCAGTTATTTCCTGCGGCATTTTTTGTGGATGTGGATTTCGATGGATTTAAAGATTTGATAGTTGCTCCAAATGCTAAAAATGTATCTGAAAATGAGACAAGCGTTCATAAATATAAAAACACAGGGACGAATGAGAATTGTAATTTCGTTTTTGAAACGAAGTCCTTTTTACAGGGGGAGATGATTGAGCATGGAACAGGTTCGTTACCTAAATTCATCGATATGAATAACGATGGGCTTCTGGATATGTTCGTGGCCAATTTTTTCTCCTATAAACCTACGCTTTCAAAGGAAAGTCGTATTGCATATTACAAAAATACGGGAACATTGGACAATCCTGTATTTCAGTTTATAGACAGTGACTTCAATAATCTAACCCAGCTGAATTTAGGACTCAGAATGATTCCGGCATTCGGTGATTTGAATTCTGATGGGAAATGCGACATGATTGTAGGTCGGGAAAATGGTAATCTTGTGTATTTCGAAAATAATTCTTTGGGTTCATCGCCTACCTTTGATGTACCAATCTATGATCTCACTGATGCAAATGGCTCGGTCATACATCATGGCTTATATGCTTCTCCTGAATTATATGATTTAAACAAGGATGGACTTCTTGATTTAATTTTAGGAATAAAAACTGGAGAGCTCATTTATTACGAAAATATTGGAACAGCGTCAAACCCTGTATTTAGTCTGGTCACAGATCAATTGGGCAATGTAGATGTCTCTGACTTAACTCCAGATGGATATTCTACGCCATTCTTTTTTAGTTTAAACGACACGACTTATGCAATGGTAGGATGTGTAGAAGGGAATTTAAAGTTTTTTGGAGATATTGATGGTCATATAGGAGATGGTGATTCCTTTACCTATATAGACAGTAATTTATTGAATATTAATGTGGGAGGGTATAGCTCTGCGGCAGTTGTGGATATTGATAATGATTCTCATCTGGATTTGTTTATTGGCCAGGATTTAGGAGGCGTTTTTCATTTGGAAGACGATCCTGGAAGTAATTTAGATGTACCAGATATTTCGATTGAAGAACAAATATTTATTTACCCGAATCCTTTTGAGAATTCCATTCATATCAAATGCTCTGAGAAATTGATTTCTGAGGTAATTACAATTACTGATCTTACGGGCAAAACAATAAGGAAAGTGGAAATTGTTGGTTCTGAAAATATACTTGACTTGTCGTTTATAGAGTCTGGCATATACATCTTATATTGCGCCAGTACAGGACAAAAAATAAAGATTATTAAACGTTAGTTTACTTTATATTTATGTTCAGGACATTGTCTTCAGCAATGAAAGCACTTAATTTATCTCCTACTTGAACTTCTCCAACACCCGCAGGAGTACCTGTAAATATCAAATCCCCTTTTTTTAAGGTGATAAATGACGAAATATAGCAGATGAGCTCGTCAAAGGGAAAAATCATATTCGTTGATGCTCCTTTTTGGACGATTGTATTGTTCTTTTTTAGTGTAAACTCGATGTTCTCTGGATAATCTTTAATATTCATCCACTGATTTGAAATAGGAGCACTTTGGTCAAATCCCTTTGCTTTTTCCCAGGGTAATCCCGCTTTTTTACATTCACTTTGAATGTCTCTTGCAGTAAAGTCAATACCTAAAGTAAATTCCGAATAATAACTTTTTGCAAATTTCTTCTGAATGTTCTTACCCACCTTGTCTATTTTAATCACGAGCTCACATTCATAATGAAGCAATTTGGTGAATTGGGGGTAGTAAAAGTTTGACGTTTTTAAAAGGGCGGTTTCAGGTTTTAAAAAGAAAATAGGAGAGGAGGGAAGAGGTGACTTCATTTCCTCAGCGTGCTCAGAGTAATTCCGTCCAATACAGATTATTTTCATTTCTTAAATTTATTCTGAAGCTGCTCAAGTTTTGAATTAAAATTTTCCTTGGTATGTGATTTTCTTCTCGACTTAATTTTCTCCATTTCTTCTTTTAGTACTTTTTTTGTGTATCTCGGGAAATTTGCTTCAAGCATCCAGCCATAATATCCTGGCTCACTGATGGAGACTTCTTCAATAGTTTTGCCATTATGCTTGCCAAAATTATAGATTGCTTCATCTTGGTCATTTACTGCAAGCCTTCCAGCGAAATCGATAATTTTATTTGCCGAATTCCTTGAGAAGTCCGCTAAAAAAGAAATATTGGGTTCGAGGTTTTCATATTTTTCCAATTGCTCTTCAAATACTTCCCAGGTCGCAATGGTATCAGACATGGCATCATGGGCATTTTCCAGTTTTTTGGAACAATAAAATTTGTAGGCTGCAATGAGTGTCCTTTGCTCCATTTTATGGAAAATGTTTTGCACATCTACGAATTCTCTCTTTGAAATATCGAAATCCACATCAACACGTAAGAATTCCTCAGCCAATACAGGGATATCGAATTTATTGGAATTATATCCTGCCAAATCAGATTCTCCAATAAATTCCATGATCTGTGCAGCTGCCTGCTTGAACGTAGGGGCATCTTTAGCCTTTTCATTGGTGATGCCATGGATAGCGGCATTACTCTCCGAAATGTTCATTTCAGGGTTAATAATTAAATTCAATTCAGATTTATCTCCCTTAGGTT
>Ga0206679_10003740_pt1 | contig 11542 bp, 9 predicted proteins | sample M110012015metaG_FD_155464 | JGI IMG/M metagenome (GOLD analysis project Ga0206679, IMG submission 155464) | Ammonia-oxidizing marine archaeal communities from Monterey Bay, California, United States - M1 100m 12015 | ecosystem: Environmental > Aquatic > Marine > Intertidal zone | place: USA... | reverse complement strand
AGGCATAACGAAGACTCCGATACCCAGGTTTGTTGTTTGCGGCTCCGGCTACGCCGAAGGCTTTCCGGATCACAACACACGCGAACGGGGTAGTTAATTGGCCTAACGCAGCTAATGCTTGGGATCCATAACGAATGGTTGCGTTCTCCTCTGATTCTTTGCCGATCAGAAATCCAGGGCAGTCTTCAAGATGCACTACGGGCAGATGAAAAGTGGATGCGGTATCGAGTAATCGAATGAGCTTTCGGCAACCGTCAGCGGTCCACGCTCCACCGTACTGATATGGATCTTCAGCGAACACCGCTACCGGGTATCCATCCAAGCGAGCGAATCCTGTGATGATTGACTTCCCCCAAGAACACCCAATTTCAAAAAACGAACCAACGTCAAATACGCAGTCAACAATTTTTCGCATCTGATAGACCCGGCGCGGCTCTCGAGGCACGGCGGACAGAAGAGCTTCCTCCCGGCGGTCAGTTGGGTCTCCGGTTACCGTTCGAGGCGCAGTCTCATCAATGCTCGAAGGAAGGTAAGACAGAAATGCCTTGGCACGAGCAAAGGCCTCCTCTTCAGTGTCAACGGCATCATCTATGGCGCCATTCGCCGTGTGGATGTTGGCGTGGCCAAGTTCTTCCTTGCCATGGTCACCTAATTGCGCCTGTTCGACCAGGGCGGGCCCAGCGATCATCATTTGGGCGCTCTCTCGCACAATCACCGAATAGTGAGAAGTTGCGACACGAGCTGCGCCGATACCTGCCACCGAACCCAGCGCCAGCGATACCGACGGCGCGACCGCCAGGTGATTCACCACTGTTTCCCAACCGCTGAGTTGGGGAATGTAGGTCCGTCCTGCAGTTTCGATGGTTTTTACTGATCCTCCGCCGCCCATTCCGTCGACAAGCCGCACATGAGGCAGTTTCAGCTCGAACGCCATTCCTTCCGCCGTGTTGCGTTTCTGCGGGAGCGTCGCATCAGCAGACCCACCTCGAACCGTGAAGTCATCGCCAGAAACCAGCACGGGTCGATCGTTGATCCGGGCTAACCCGAACAAAAAATTCGACGGGGTTAGGGCCACTAGCTTTCCGTCCTCGTCGTAGCTCGCGACGCCCGCCGTTTTACCTATCTCGTGAAAAGATGCGGGATCAACGATTGCTGCGATCCGTTCACGAACCGTTAACTTGCCGAAAAAGTGTTGCCGTTCAACTTTCTCTGCACCACCGAGCTCATCAGCGAATGCTTCTCGTCGACGCAATTCTTCGATCTCGGCTTCCCAGCTCACTCTTAGTTCCAATCTTCAGTCGGCCCGGCGAGCCTAGAGCGCCGCGTACGGCTCTATCTCGATAAGTTCATTCAAGTGTCGGATGTATTTACAGATCTCATGGACCTCAAATGCCTAGATGACGGAAGTTTTGTCGCGCCACGTGCTCCGGAACAGGGACAAAGAACCTTCGGGGGACAGTTTCTCGCGCACACACTTAGAGCTGCTCAATTGACCGTCGACGACGACAGGTTCGTTCACTCAACACACTCTTATTTTTTGCGCCCTGGCGACGTAAATACCTCGACGGAGCTCGTCGTCGAACGTGTCCGAGACGGGCGGAGTTTCAGCACCCGCGAAGTAACTGCGTACCAAGACAAAGTCGAAATGTTCCGAACAGTCATTTCCTTCCACGTACCTGAACTGGGGCTGGATTGGTCGCCATCCAAACATTTTGATGTGCCCGGGCCCGAGGCAAAGCTCACTTCATATAACGAGTTTTGGGAATCCTTGTCACCGAATCTCAACGGTCCATGGCATGGAAGAAAACGACCGATGGAGATTCGATATATCAATCCACCTGAACTTCCGGAAGGCACACCAATTACAGACCCTCAGCTGATGTGGATCCGTCTCAGCGAAGAGCTAGGCCAAGATCGTCGGCTCCACGAAACGGCACTGGCGTACCTAGCCGATGCAACACTCATCGACCATGTGCTACTTCCCCACGGATTTCGCTGGCAGGATGACCGCCTTGATGGTGCAAGCCTTGACCATTCAATGTGGTTTCACCGAGAACCAACCGCGGATGAATGGCTTCTCTACGAGCAACGAGTCGAAAGTACCAGCGGAAGTCGTGGTCTAGGCAGCGGTCGCTTTTTCGATCAAAACGGGGGTTTAGTCGCGACTTGCGTTCAGGAAGGCTTGATGCGTTGGAATACCAAACATCAATGAGTGACCAGATGTAGTTTCAAGCTATGGAGTTAAGCCTTACAGGTCACCGAGCACTGATTACCGGCGGTAGCAGGGGCCTCGGCAGAGCCATGGCTGAGACTTTTGCGGCAGCCGGAGCAGATGTCGCCGTGGTAGCTCGAGAAGAGTCGGTACTACAAGAAACGGTCGCCGCGTTAAACGACATTCGTCCCTCAGGGAAATTCATTGGGATTTCCGCCGATGTTGGCGATGCAGCACATGTCGAACGAGCTCACCGTGAGACTGTTGAGTTTCTCGGCCCAATCGACGTACTTGTCAATAACGCCGGTACCTCAAATGCCCAGCCATTTTTGCAAGTAGACGACCAGAACTGGATGAACGACTTCAACCTCAAGTTTTTCTCAGCGGTCCGATTATGTCGCCTGTGCATACCCGACATGCAACGACAAGGTTGGGGGCGAATCATCAATACTTTGAACTCGGCGGCTAAGGCACCAAGTGCGAATAGCTGCCCGACATCAGTTGCTCGCGCAGCCGGAATGGCAATGACAAAGTCGTTAGCGACCGAGTTCGCGGCTGACGGGATCCTGGTAAACGCACTCAACACCGGCCTTCTTGTAAGCCACCAGTGGGTGACGAGGTGGGAAGCCCAGGCCGGTGACCAGACCTTTGATCAGTTCATCAACGAAATGGGTCGCAAGATTCCCATAGGTCGCATGGGTGATCCTCAAGAATTCGCGAACTTGGCGCTCTTCCTCGCAAGCGACGCCGCGTCTTACCTCACTGGAGCCGCCATCAACATCGATGGCGGCCTAACTCCCGTAGTGTGAAATCCAACCCGTTTGATAGTTGGCGAGTCACTGCGCGAGTAATTGTTGCAACGCTCGGTGAACCTATCCGTGATCGTTCATCAGACGCGAAAGGGTGACATTTAAGTCAGATGGGGGCCTCGTCGGCTTGCCGCCCAAATCACAAACCCCAAGAGTAAGTTCAGCCTCAACGAGTTCTTTCCCGTCGCTTTCTCGACGAATTATTTGCTTCCACGTGGAACTCACCCTTTTCAGTTCAGCGATCCGGGTTTCGACATTCAAAACGTCTCGAGCCGTCGCTGGTTCCCGAAATCTCACATCGAGGCGAGTAACAACTATCTGTAACCCGCGTTCGCTGAGATCGCTCAACGACATTTCGATGTCGTCAAGAGCGATGCAGCGAGCCGCTTCGAAGTAAGCGACGTACGCGGCGTGGTTGACGTGGTTGTACGGGTCCAACTCCCCGAAGCGGGGAACAATAGTGGTGCGATGCGCGGGCATGACCAGACACTAGAACGGGATACGGAACCAGGGTGTGAGTTACGTGAGGTTCAAATCACAAAGTCGGCGACTTGAACGCCGCTCAAGCCAACTAGTTGGGCACTGGAGATCGAGAACACCGTGTCGGGAGTCCCTGCTGCGCCCCAAACTGTTTCATACCGACCAATGTTTCGGTCCACGAAACAACGCAATTGAGTCAGATGGCCAAAGGGAGGGACGCCTCCGATTGCAAATCCGGTTGCGTCGCGCACTGCTTCGGCGCCGGCCTTTTCGATAATGCCACCGCACAGCTCCCCAAGTGTTTGGGTGTCCACTTGCTGATCCCCGGCTGTTAACGCAAGGACAGGTTCGCCATCGCATTGAAATACCAATGATTTTATGATCTGCCCCAAGTCGCAACCCAAAGCAGCCGCAGCTTGCGCTGCCGTTCGGGTGTCTTCTGAGAATCGAACAATGTCAGGTTCTATACCCAAAGCGTTGGCGGCGGCCCGAAACCGATCGTTAGCTGGTAGACGAGTCATCGACGATTATTCAGCCCAGGCCTTTACCTTTTCGATCACTTCGAGCGGGTTTTCTGTGTCAGCTGGAATATCAATGTTGAGATAGGTAACGCCGACGTCTTTGTACACCTCGATACGTTCTCGAACTCTTCCTTCATCGCCGGTCAAACTTGCTCGGTCGACGTAATCGTCAGGCACTTTCGAAAACGCCTCATCGCGCTTCCCACTGAGAAATAGGTCCTGGATTTCCTGGGCTTCTTGCTCATAACCGTAACGTTTGAACAGGTCGTTGTAGAAGTTCTGGTCGCGCGCTCCCATCCCTCCAACATAGAAACCAGTGGTATCGCGCACTGCTTTTCTCGCCGCGTCAACATAAGGTCCGTTACCAAGAGCGACGGTCCCCCCAGCTACTATTTCCAGTTCTCCAAGATCGGTGGATCGCTTCGCTTTACCAGCGTGTAGGGCGTCACCCCAAACGTCATGAAACTTTTCTGGGAGGAAATGGATGGGCTGCCAAATATTTCCCAGTTCTGCTGTCATTTCCACGTTTTGGGGGCCGATCGAAGCGACCGCAATCGGAATGTCGCGCCGGTATGGCTTACACATCAGCTTTAGCGGTTTAGCCAAACCGGTGCCTTCCCCCTCAGCTAACGGAAGACTGAATGCTGCTCCCTGATGTTCGACCTTGTCACCTGACCAGACTTTGCGACAGATATCTATGACATCTCGCGTCATGCCGATTGGTTTGTGGAACGGAACTCCGTGCCATCCTTCGATTACCTGAGGCCCAGACGAGCCCAAGCCCAGAACGAAACGTCCCTGCGAAAGTGCGTCGATGGTGATAGCAGTTTGAGCGATCAGTGCGGGACTACGCGAATAGATGGGCAAGATCCCAGTCATGAGTTGCATCGTCTTGGTTTGGCCAGCGATAAAGGCAAGAGTGGAGACGAGGTCATACCCGTAGATCTCCCCTCCCCATACCAGATCAACTCCTGCACTCTCCAGATTTTGCACATGACGGGCCAAACCATCAGGTTCCAGGCTGGCACCTGCGCCAATAGCCATTGAGATCTGCATAGCGGACTCCATTCAGTATTCGCCCATCAAAATCAGGTTTAGGCAACCCGATAGGGCACGACGTCACCCTGGATAGTAGGAAATGGGAGACCCTACATGCGAAGGGAAACGCGATGACCGACATTGATGTCGCAAAAGAGATGATTGCGACCCTGAAAATCTGGGTCGACAATGAGGTCGTCCCTCACGCATCTGAGTTCGAACTAGCTGACGAGTACCCGACTCAGATGGCACTTCAAATGGCTAGTTTTGGTCTCTTTGGTGCAACAATCCCAGCTGCCTACGGTGGACTTGAACTCGACAACATTACCTACGCACGTATCGTCGAAGAGTTGTCCCGGGGTTGGATGTCGCTCGCGGGAATTATTAATAGTCATTTGATCTGTGCCAAGCTCATCAGCCGATTTGGTTCAGAAGAGCAACGTCAAAGGTGGTTACCAACAATGGCCACTGGCGAGCTACGCGGTTGTTTTTCTTTGTCAGAACCTGACAGCGGTTCCGATGCCGGGGCCTTGCGTTGTCGAGCAGAGCGCGACGGCAATGAGTGGATAATTAATGGCACCAAAATGTGGGTGACTAATGGCGAAAGGGCCGGTGTGGTGGCCCTCCTCGCTCGCGTTCCCGATAGCGATGACACTGACAGTGGTGGAATTACTTGCTTTATCGTCGAGAAAACACCGGGGAACCGGAGCGGCGGCATCACTGTCAGCCCCAAGATCGACAAACTCGGGTACCGCGGGGTTGAAACCGTCGAAATGTCCTATGTCGATCATCATCTTGGAGCGGATCAGCTTCTCGGCGGAGACGAGGGAATCGGAAATGGCCTTCGTTGGGCGTTGGCTGCCCTTGAACTCGGAAGAATCAATGTTGCTGCCCGGGGAGTTGGCGTAGCGCAAGCCGCGTACGACGCGGCTTTGGCGTATGCCAAAGAACGCGAGGCGTTCGGTCGACCGATAAGCCAACATCAAGCGATCGCTTTCAAATTGGCTGAAATGGCCACAAAGCTGGAAGCGGCCCGACTTCTCACATATGAAGCGGCCCGCAAAGCCGACGCTGGAGAGCGGGTCGACCTCGCCGCTGGAATGGCAAAGCTTTTTGCGTCCGAAACAGCCAGTGAGTTGGCGCTTGACGCGATGCGAATCCATGGGGGTAACGGCTATAGCACCGAGTATCCGGTGGAACGGTATTACCGAGATGCCCCGCTGATGATCATTGGAGAGGGAACGAGCGAGATTCAAAAGCTCGTCATCAGCCGAGCTCTGCTCGCCGAGGACTGAGGGAAAACGAGAGGACCGCCGGGCTTCGCCCGGCGGTCCTTTCGATATCTAAGGCGTTAAGGCCAACTGGCCTTTGATGCCCGAATTAACTAATTAGCAACCGCCGTTCTCCTTGTCCCAAGGACAGTTGGGGGATCCGCCGTTGCCGTCGACGATATCGCCGACGATAACCCAGGTCTGACCGGTTGCGTCAAACTTACTGAAGTCGGAGCCCTCAATCGCAAAGGCGTCGTCGTTGCCGTTTAGCTCGTAGGCGACACCGTCCATCAATTGCGGATGGTAGATATCAATGCTTCGAGCGGCAAGCATGAGGTTGGTTCGAGTCAGTCCTCCAGGCAGCGCATCCGCTACACGGAGTGACTCAGTCCATGGGACGGCGAAGAAGTAACCAGTCGCCAGCAGTGAAATCGACGGATCAAGCCCGCCCGCTTCCAAGGTTTCGTTCAGGAACGCTATGAACGGCTCGTCAGCGTACTGGGGATCTGTCGAGTCTTTGACGCCGCCGCCAACAACCCACCAGTCATTAGCTGCCATTCCAGCAGGAGCCATGTATGCCGCGATTCCCTTACATACCGAAGGAGTGAATGCTGCGGAAAGACGCTCGAGAAGACCTGAGGCCTCTACTTCCTGAATTGCCAACAGACACGGGTTACCTGCGGTCATCGAAATGAACACATCAGGGTCAAACGCCGCGATGGTGGTCACCTCGTTGGTCAACGTCGGTGCTGCCGGGTCGTGACGAACCGGCAGGTATTCGCTTACAACGTCGGGGTTGTTCTCCGCGTAGTACTCGAAGCCCTTCTCGTAAGCCAAACCGAAGTCGTTATCCATTACCAAACCGGCGACCTTGACTGGTAGCTCGTCAGGAAGGTTGGTCTTAATCCACGTTCCCCACAGAACAGCTTCAGTCAGATAGGACATCTGGTTGCTTGTGGTCCATGGATGGTTGACCGGGTCGCCCCATGCTGGGTGACCTGACGCGTAGAACAGGTGCGGTACGCATTCGTTATTGATCTTGTCGTATACCGCTAGACCGTTCGGTGAACCAAGCCCATGGAGGGCGAAAATGTTCGCTGACTCAATCAGTTCGTCCACGAACTCAATGGTCTGGGCTGCGACGTAACCATCGTCCTTGATGATCATCTTGAGCTTACGGCCCCCGATGCCACCTAATTCGTCGTTAATCCAGTTCCAATAGTTTTCCCAACCAACTGAAATGTTGCCGTAAGCGGCAAGGTTGCCTGACTGCACGGTCGTCTGGCCGACACGAATTTCATCGTCCAGAAGGCCATGAGTGTTCGACCAGTCTCCTGGGCAATCGTTCAGGTCGGCCTCAAAACCAGCCGGGCCACGGAGAATGTTGTCGTCGCCGATACCCCAGTCACCGGATTCCATGTTCTCAGTGATCTCATCGATCATGAGTTGGCGGCGATAGGCAGCTTCTTCCCAAATTCCGTCGAGGGTGGAGCGATCGAAGGTAGGCGCATCTTCGTCTACTTCTTCTTCATCATCGTCTTCGCCCGATACGGCTTTTTCGATGGCGTCCTGTGACAACCCGCCACCTTCGTCTTCTTCTTCCTCTGCTTCGTCGGCATCATCGCTGTCGCTGCTGTCGCTGCTAGAAGCGGCGGCGGTATCAGAACCGCTGCTGCTCGAAGAGTCGTCGTCGCTATCGCTACCGCCGCATGCTGCGGCGACCATAGCGAACGCAAAAAGCACCGCCAACAAACGCAAGATTTTGCGTTTGAATCCCATAAATATTCCCCCTCGGGTGAATTAACCAGGAAACCCCATCTGAGTCCCCTAAATAAACGACTGTTAAATCGCTGCGCTTACCGTAGTAGCCCCACAAGACCCTGTCGTCCTCACAGGCTTTTCGTAACAGTCCAAGGCACGAAAACCCTAATTTGCAGGGGAGAACGCTTAATTCCTCAGGTTTTTCGTAACAGTCCATGCACGAAAAACCGGTGTTTTTTTTAAAAAGAGAAGGACCGCTGGGCCGAAACCCAGCGGTCCTTACTTTGGCTAACTGCGAGGGTTCAAAGAACTCTCACGTGTTTGCCTTGACTAACTATCGGCAACCACCGTTGGCTTTATCCCAACGACAGTTCGGGGTTCCACCATTGGCGTCAACAATGTCACCAATCATGACCCATGTCTGGTTCTCTGCATCGAACTTGCTGTACTCGGAACCTTCAACGAAGTAGGCGTCCGCGTTGCCATTAAGTTCGGTAACAAGACCGTCCAGGAGACCTGGGTGATAGATCTTGAAGTTACGCAAAGCCAACATCAAGTTGGTACGGCTCATGCCACCAGGCAGGGCATCCGCGATGCGGAATGCTTCAGTAAACGCATATCCACGGAACACGCCTTCGCCTGTTAGCGAAATGCCTGGGTCTTCACCGGCGTCGGAAATGAGGTCACGCGCAAAGGCAATGAACGGCTCTTTCATCTTCACGCTGTCAGTGGTGTCTTTACCGCCACCACCAACAATCCAGTAATCGTTCGCTGCCATTCCAGCCGGCGCCATGTAAGCAGCAATTCCCTTACATACCGAAGGAGTGAATGCCGCTGACAGGCGTTCGTAAAGACCAGAGGCCTCTACTTCTTGGATGGCCAGCAAGCATGGGTTGCCTGCAGTCATGGAAATGAACACGTCAGGATCGAACGCAGCGATGGTGGTCACCTCATTGGTGAGCGTCGGAGCGGCCGGGTCGTGACGAACTGGAAGGTACTCAGCTACCACGTCGGGGTTCTTTTCGACGTACGCCTCAAAGCCCATTTCATAGGCAAGACCGAAGTCGTTGTCCATCACCAAACCGGCAACCTTCACAGGAAGCTCATCGGCAAGGTTCACCTTGATCCATGTTCCCCACAGCACAGCCTCAGTCGAGTATGACATTTGGTAGCTGGTGGTCCATGGGTGAAGCTCAGGGTCACCCCATGCTGGGTGACCTGAGAGGTAGAACGGGTGAGGAATGCATTCTTCGTTGATCTTGTCGTACACAGCAAGACCGTTCGGCGAGCCGAGGCCTTGGATCAAGTGAATGTTTGCGGACTCAATGAGTTCGTCTACATATTCAATTGTTTGAGCGGCGACATAACCGTCGTCCTTGATGATGAATTCGATGTCGCGTCCACTGAGAACGTCAAGTGAGTTTATGTAGTCAAACCAAACCTGCATACCCACACTCAGGTTGCCGTAAGCGGCAAGGTTGCCTGATTGCACGGTCGTTTGACCGAAACGGATCTGATTGTCGGTAAGGCCTGCGTGATCGTCCCAGTCTGCTGGGCAGACGTTGAGATCAACGTCCATGCCGCTAGGTCCAATGAGGTGGTTGTCGCTATTGACGCCCCACTCACCGGCTTCCATCTTCGCGGTGATCGCTGCGATGATCGCGTTACGGTTGCAGTCAGCTTCAGCGAAGATGCCTTCAACGTTTGAGCGGTCAGAAGGACAATCGCTAACAACTTCTTCTTCTTCTTCGGCTGCGCCGTCGTCTTCACCTGACACGGCTTTTTCAATCGCGTCTTGGCTCAGAGTACCGCCGGTGTCTTCTTCCTCGGCTTCCTCAGCTTCTTCCGCTTCGGTTTCGTCAGCAGATTCGCTAGAACTAGCGCTACTGGACGAACCGTCGTCATCGTCGCTGCTTCCGCACGCCGCCGCAACAAGTGCGAAGGCGAACAGGACAGCGAGCAGACGCAACAAATTGCGTCGAATCTCCATGTGGAGTCCCCTTTAGGTTTAATTGGTTTTGATTCGTGTTCGACCGTTCCACGGAACGATCGACCGACGAGAAACTAGGTCAACCGCGATGCCAACCGCGAATCGAAACTCCCTATTTGTGCGAGTTGTCACAAAATCGCAAAGGAGGCCTTTGGGGGCCGTAAGTTGGGTAAATGGATTGGGGAGTGCATTTACCGCACCTAGGCAAAGACATTGGGCGTGATTCTTTAATCGAATTCGCTCAAGCAGCAGACAAAATGGGAATCCATTCGGCTTGGGCCAGCGATCATGTGTGTTGGCCAGCGCAGTTCGAGTCAAAATACCCCTACAGCGGTGACGGCTCTTTCCCAGCTCCAGCTGGTCTTGGGTGGCTCGATGCCATCGGCACGTTGCTATTTGTTGCTGGCTGCACCGAACAGATCCGGTTGGGGTTCACCGTTCTGATTCTTCCGTACCGTCAGCCCGTAGCGACCGCGAAACAACTCGCGACCATTGATGTGGTGTCCGATGGGAGACTCATCTTGGGAGTCGGAGTTGGGTGGATGCGCGAAGAAGCCGAAGTGCTGGGTATGCCTTGGGATAACCGTGGGCGCCGTTCCGACGAACAGTTGGAAATTTTCGAGACACTGTTCCGAGAAGAAACCCCTTCCTATAACGGCACCTACTACTCGTTCCCGCAGGTTCGGTTTGAACCTAAGCCGATCCAGCAACCACTACCTGTATGGGTGGGAGGTCATAGTCCGGCAGCCTTTAAACGCACGGCTCGTTTCGGCCACGCTTTTCATGCCGCATTCCAACCATTGGATGTTGTGGAAAAAGAATGGGCGCAGGTTCGCGAAGCGTGCGAGACGATCGCTCGAGACCCTGATGAACTGGACCTATCACTTCGCATGTTTTTGGATCCCAGCGAGACCATGGAGCCTGCCAAGTCCATCGGTGGATCCTCAGATCAAATGGTTGACACGATCGGAGTCTGTCAGGAAATAGGAATCACACATATTCTTGTTGACCCAGTCGCCAGAGGCGGAATCAATGGTCGACTAGATGCTCTGGCCAACTTTATGAGCGACGTTGCATCGCAGATCAAATGAGTCATCCGTGACCGCCGAGTTCTGCCGGATAGACAGATGGCTTTGGGCGGTTCGCGTTTTCCGTAGCCGCTCTATCTCAAAAGACGCTTGCGTTAGCGGATCGGTCCGCATCAACACTGACTCAGCGAAGCCCGCAGCCAAAGTAAAGATCGGCGACCGAGTCACGGTGCGAGTGAACGGCCACAAACGAGAACTCGAGGTGAAGAAGCTTTTAGAAAAACGCGTCAGTCCATCTCTTGCCACCCAGTGTTACCACGACCACACACCCATTCGACAACAACCCTCTACATCCGCCTCTGGAACCCAAGTCGCGAAGCGCGACCAAGGCTCGGGCCGACCAACGAAACGAGACAGACGCCGCATCGACCG